>Ga0180435_10001038_pt1 | contig 29124 bp, 26 predicted proteins | sample SS_ome_3_FD_132467 | JGI IMG/M metagenome (GOLD analysis project Ga0180435, IMG submission 132467) | Hypersaline lake sediment archaeal communities from the Salton Sea, California, USA - SS_3_S_1 metaG | ecosystem: Environmental > Aquatic > Non-marine Saline and Alkaline > Hypersaline >... | reverse complement strand
CTAGGAGTCTGTCGGAGAACTCCCGGCTTCGCTCTGGGTGATCGTTTTTGAGCATTTCTAAGTTCGCTTCGCTGAAACGCCAAAACTCGGCTAACCGCCTCAAACAGTTGGCGTTTCTTGACGCTTCGCTTCACTAAGAACTGCTTTCAAAAACGCTCAAAGTCGCTCACCTGGAAGTTCTCCGACAAACTCCTAGCAATCAAAGATCCGATTAATGGCCGACTCGGTTTTTACCTGGGGGAATTTATCTTGCCTACGGGGGCCAAATAGATGGCAAATTCTTCCTTTCCGTCGACGCCCAATAAATCGTCCAGCCCCTGTTGGTCGTAGGCGCCCAGTGCACAGGTTCCGGCACCGATCGCTTCGCAAGCCAGATAGAGATTTTGACATACATGCCCGGCATCGAGGGCGATTACCTTGTGTGCCGCCAGACCGTAGCGCCATTCCATTCGGTAAGGAATCGCCGTCCAGATGAATGTGACGGCGGCCCGGCCCGGATAGGGTTGTCCCAGCGCCGCCTGTACCAGCTTCTTAGAGAGCACCTCATCGGTAAATTCACAAACCAACTGATGGGATAGGGGCAGGTAGCGATACATTCCGCGAGGCAGTGTGTCGATATTCAAAACCGCAAGATAGGTTTCAAAGGCGTGACGGCATCCCGCGGAGGGTACAGTCCGATAAGCGTGCCCACCGTGGGGACTGCCCCGAACGCCCTGGATGGCCCAGAGAAGAAACGCCAGCTCTTCCACAGACAAGGGGGTTTTGTTGAAGGTCCGTCGACTCCGACGCTTTTCGATGGCTGTTACCAAGTCGATACCCCCCACATGATCCCACGACTCGGGTTTGGGAAGGGAGACGGTGGTCGCGTCGGCCCGACAAGGCTTTTGTATGGAAGGGGGGGGCAGACCCCGGTTCTGCGGGGTTTGGGAAAAATCAATCCGCTTACGGATATGGTCTTTCAGGAAATATCGGAACCGTTCCAGCACTTCCTTGTCCATAAAGGAAAAGCCCTTAACTGATTTCCAGAAGCCCTTTTCTGAGTTGCTCGGAAAGGGGGATCTTCTTGCCTGTAACCTTGCTCACCGCCACGTGCACGGTTCTGACTTCCGCGGCAATTTCTCCGGAGAGAACTCGGAAACAAGCGGTGAGGACAAAAGAGTGATTTTGCACCGTCGACTTCAGAAAGATCCGAAATCTGTCTCCCAGTCGGAGCGGGGATTTGTAATCGGCCTCGGCATGGACGATGGGTAACAGGTAGTCCATATTTTGGATAATCTGATTTAAACCCAATCCGGTGGAAGTCATGAACGATTCGTAGGCGTCATGGGCGAGTTTGAACAGGTTGGCAAAAAACAAAAACCCGGCGGCATCGGTGTCGGCGAGCTTCACTTCTCCGGTTTTTTCAAATGTCCGATGACCGTGCCTTGTGTTATCTTCCGGTGTCAATGGCACACCTCAACCCGCTAAAAATGCAGGAACATCTCCGGTTCATTTTAAGAGTGGAAATCCCATCGCTTCCCGTTGGGTTAAATAAGCCTTGCCGCACGCGCGTGCAAGGTTTCGCACACGTCCAATATAACCGGTGCGTTCCGTGACACTGATGGCACCTCGGGCATCCAGCAGATTGAAAGTATGGGAACACTTGAGACAATACTCATAGGCAGGTAAGACGAGGCCTTTGAGCACCACCCGGTGGCCTTCTGCTTCACACATATCAAAGAGAGAAAAGAGCATTTCCACGTCCGCCTCTTCAAAATTGTACGTCGAGTGCTCAACTTCCGCCTGGTGATGAAGGTCTCCGTAGGTAATGTCGTCGTTCCATCTCAATTCAAAGACGTTGTCTACCCCTTGAATATACATGGCAATCCGTTCAAGCCCGTAGGTAATTTCCACGGAGACGGGCTTGAGATCAAAACTGGCTGCCGACTGAAAATACGTGAACTGGGTGATTTCCATCCCGTCCAGCCAAACTTCCCATCCCAAACCGGACGCGCCCAAAGTGGGGGATTCCCAATCATCTTCCACGAATCGTATGTCGTGTGCCAGCGGATTCACCCCTACGGCCTTTAAACTCTTCAAGTATGTGTCCTGTACCTCGATGGGAGAGGGTTTTAAGATGACCTGGTATTGGTAGTAATGTTGCAGTCGGTTCGGGTTTTCTCCGTAACGGCCGTCGGTGGGCCGTCTCGAGGGTTCGACATATGCCACGTACCACGGTTCCGGACCCAGTGAGCGCAACAAGGTGTCCGGGTGGAAAGTGCCGGCCCCCACTTCGATATCATACGGCTGTTGCAAGATACAGCCCTGTCGGGCCCAAAATTCCGCCAATTTCTGAATCAGTTTTTGAAAAGTCAGTGGTTTCATATCCGTTGTCGGTTCCGTCTGTCTTTTTGAGCCTTGCCGGCCCAAAGATACAAGGCCTGAGTGGATCTCACAAGATGAGGGTTGCGTCGTCCGGCGTATCCATGCCGGCACTTGTTACCAACCCTCCTGTCCATACATGGAAACCGGGGCTTTGTAAAGGTAGGAATAAATCCTAAATCGGTGGTGACTCCAGAAAATCAGCCCTCCCGGAGATTTTTCAGCATCTGGGCGCTCTTGGTCTCCTTGCCTAAATGATAGGGCACGAAGGCATCCAAGAGGTGAAGGCTTTCGTCGATTGAACGCCGGGAAAATCGAATCCGGTCCAGGTGGGCCAGTGGTGAATTCAATATCCAGCTTAAGATTTTTACCGTACCTTTGGAAAGCCGTAGGTACCCGGGCCCGCCGGGACCGCAGGTTGGACACAGGATTCCTCCCGCCTTTACCTGGAAGGCCACGTCGGTTCCCTGCATCCGGTCGATGGGCAAAGCACAGGTGTTGCACCGTTTCAGACCCGGGCGGAAACCGTTCAAGGCCATGAAGTGGATTTGAAAAGCGATGTGGAGGACCTCTTCTGGTACCGCCTCTGAGTTGAGTTGTTCCAACAACCGTTCCAGGAGCCGAAACAACGCGGCCTGTGCCTGGCCTTCCTCCATCCACTGATACGCCAATTCACACCAACAACTGGCATGGATGGTACGGCGAATGCTGGTACGGATGTGATCGTAAGGGTGAATTATTGATGCTTCTTGCAAAAACGGCAAGCCTCGGTTTCTGGATGCGGTCCAAACGAGGTGTATTGCCGAAAATAATTCGAGGGTGCCGGAAAAGCGTTTGACACTTTTTTGGGCGCCCTTGGCAATGAGTGACGTTTTCCCGTGCCTTAAGGTGAAAAAGGTAAGGATTTTGTCGTTATCGCCATGTTCAATGGTTCGAAGAACAATGGCAGGCGAGGATACGGGTTGCATGACATCACATGGGTAACAAGACGGTGGCGATCTGAAAATAGAACAAAACGCTGAGGATGTCGATGGACGTGGTAACGAAGGGTCCCGTGGCGACGGCCGGATCCACGTTGATCCGGGCAAAGACCATAGGGATGAAGGCCCCGACCGTGGCGGCAATGGTCATGGACATCATGACGGCAAGGCCCACCGTCACGCCGATGAACCAAACGTCGTATCGAAGTTGGGCCACGACGCCGATCAACAAGCCATAGACAAAGCCCAAGGTGAAACCGATCATCAGCTCTTGTACCACCACACTACCGATCTGTTTGACGTTGAACTGGCCGGTAGCCAGACCACGAACAATAATGGTCGAGGATTGGGTGCCGATATTTCCGCCCATGCCCATGATGATCGGGATAAAGGCGGCGAGATAAACCAGTTTATTAAGGGTGTCTTCATAATAGCCGATGACGAGAAAGGCAATAACGCCCCCGATCCAGCTGGCCAAGAGCCAGGGGAGTCGTATGCGAGCGCTTTTCAACAAAGAATCGGATTCCACGAGATCGTCTCCCGCCCCGGCCATTCGCAAGATATCCTCGGTGGCTTCTTCTCGAATGATGTCAAGGACATCGTCGACGGTGACAATTCCCACCAACACATTGTTTCCATCAACTACCGGGACGGCAAGGATGTTATAGCGGGCAACGATTTTTGCAACTTCTTCTTGATCCGTGTCTGTGTGGACCGAAACCACGTCGGTGGCCATAATGGAGTCCAACCGGGTCTCCGGCGGAACAACCACCAATTGTCGCAAAGAGATGACACCCACCAACTGATCGTGATCATTGACCACGTAAAGATAAAAGGGCATCTCGATGTCCACGTAATCCTTTTGCAAGGCGGTAATGGCCTCTTTGGCCGTTGTTTTTTGCTTTAATGCGATAAAGTCGGGCAACATAATGCTGCCGGCGGTTTCCGCTTCGTAACTTAACAGGCCCTCGACTTCTTCAGAGCCTTCTTTGGCCATGAGATCCAGAAGCACCTTGGCCTGCTCAGCCGGCAGTTGTCCCAGAAGGGCGGCGACATCGTCGTTGGGCATCTGTTCGAGGATTTCCACCACTTTTTCGGCGGGCATCCGCTCAATCACCTTTTGTAAGGTCCGTTCCTCCAACTCACTGAAAAAGGTGGCTTTATAGGAAACGGAGTCAATAAGATCAAATAGGGTTTCCTGCTCAGCCGAGGTGAAAAATGGGAAAACCGCGGCAAGGTCTGCGGCGTGGGTTTTGTTGACGATCTTTTGCAGGTGTACGGTGGCTCCTCGTCGCAGGAGCCTCTTTATGGTATTTGACAAGATTTTGGTGCGGTCAACCGCCATGGGTACACCCTTACCATTTTCCAATCGGTGGCACGTTCGGTGAGACCACCGTTGGCTTGCCCTGCTGGAAGCGAGGGGACATTGAAATGGCCAAGCCGAAGGCTAGAAGACTTTAGATGCCAGGATAATGCCCAGAATCAACCAGATGGGAATGGAAACCAGCACTGCCAGGGTTAAACCTCTAAAAAATCCCAGTTGATGGACCAAATTGTGCTTTTCCAATGCCCGAGCGACCACGATGTCGAGCTCGTCGAACTTGACGGGCTTGGTAATGAAGTCATACGCCCCGTGCCGAATGGCCTGGACAGCGCCTTCAATAGTACCATGGCCGGTAATGACCACCACTACGGACCGGCTGTCGTGTTTCTTGATGGCGTGAAGCAGGGCCATTCCGTTCATGCCGGGCATCTCAAGATCAGTCAACACCAGACTGAAATCCCCGCTGTGAAATTGATCCAGGCCTTCCTGACCGTCATAGGCAACGCTCGCCCCATATCCCAGTTCCTTCATGTGTTCGGCCAAGCCCTCGGCAAATTCCTTATCGTCGTCGACAACGAGTATCCGTGTGTCTTTGCTACCCATCGAAGTGTCCTTTCTGTCATTCCGGCGCACCTTCCTTCGAAAAGACGCCGACCAAAGAAGGGGAGACCTTTGCGGTTTGCCACATCCGACCCAGGGCAGATGAGTCCTGAAAGAGAATGCAGCTGGAATGGAAGTGTCCGGCTCAGATCGGCTGCATGTTTTCATCCTCCGAGTACTGATCAATCAGCGCTTTGTATTTCGGAGGCATTTCAAGAAAGGCTACGCCCATTCCCTTTGGATAGTCCTTGGTGTCGATTTCATTTACCCAGACCACCTTACATTTTCCGACAATCCATTCCTCTTCGGGAAGTTCAATTTCCAGCTCAAACTCATAGCCGACGCTGAGCGGATCGGGTGTCGTCAGGTAGAGGCCGCCGGAACTCAGGTTGTGGATAACGGCATTCCGCAATGCCGCTTCCGTTTCATAGCGAACCTTCAAAACCACTTGGTACCGTGGTGTTTCTCTGCGTTCTTTCATAAAGCCGTTTCTTTCCGTCACCCACAGGTGACAAATAGCGGAAAAGGGGGTCTTCCCGTCCAGGGGCTTCATGTTTCGCCCATTTTTCAGACTGGGAAATTATACATTTTACGGATATTGGAGAAACGATTCCCACATATCATTGAACGATCTTGATATAGGCGTCCTTTCGAAGGTCTTTTAGCCAATCATCATATTTACGTTCCACCATCTGACGATATATGGTTTCTTGGATCTCGTCCTTCGCTTCTTCCAAAGTCTTGCCGGTGGTTCCCTCGATTTTCTCCAGCTTGAGTATCTGATAGCCTTGTTCGGTTTCCAAGACCGGGCTTACTTGTCCTTCCTCCATCCACCGAACCGTCTCTCGAAGTTCTTTGGTCAGCTCACTGATGGAAAACCAGCCGATATCTCCCCCGCTTTCAGCGGTGATGTCCTCCGAATATCGCCTGGCCAGATCCTCAAAAGGTACGCCTGCCCTCAACTTGGTGGCGATGGTTTCAATTTTGTCCTGTGCCGCAGTCTTGGCTGCACGGTTTTCCCAAGAGTTTACCCGGACGAGAATCGTACGCAAATGGTATTTCTTTTGCCCTGTGTACGCCGATTTGTGGTCCTCATAATAGGCACGGATTTCATCTTCCGTGATGGCCACCTTTGATTTGACTTCCCGGTTAATCAGTTTAATTCCCAGTAACTGGCTTTTGATTCGCTTTCTATATTCTTCCAACGTATATCCTTCGTCCGCCAAGGCTTTCCTCAAGGCCTCTTCTGTAAGAAACTCTTCTTCTTTGATGCGCTCAATCCGCTGGTCTACCTCACTTTCGCTAACCGAAACGCCGAGTGCCTTCCCCTTTTGTTCGGTTAACTTTCTATCGATCATCCGGTCGAGGATGTCCCGTCTCACCTTAAACAACATTTCCTGTTTTTCTTCCGGACTGTAAGCGGCCGTTTGGATCTGGCTCGTATAGGGAGAAACGGCCGCCTCCAATTCGGATAAGGTAATGACCTCGTCGTTTACGATGGCCACAATCCGATCTACGAGTTCCGCCTGGCACGGTAGGGTCCACGTCAGTACCAATAGAAGAATCAGAAGCCTGAAAAAAAGCCACTTCACAACCTATTGCCTCCTTTCACATCATCTCGTCGTTTACAACAATCTTATATCTTGCCCGAAGTTTATCCAGCCAAGGCCGGTAAGCGGCCTCCAACTTTTTTCTTTTAACAGCCGCTTTGGCCTCGTTCAACCAGTGGTCGGCCTCAATTGCATCTTTTTCCAGCCGTTGAATCACCTTGAATATGTGATACCCATAGGAGGAAGGAATTATCCGACTTATCTGCCCCTCGGGCACGGAAAAAACCGATTCTTCAAGGGCCTCCGGAAGGTCTCCTCGGTATACGTATCCCATATCTCCGCCGTGGGCGGATTCCGGTGCTTGCGAGTGACGACGGGCAAGGTCGGCAAAGTCGGCGCCGCCTTTGAGTTCTTTTAAGAGTGCGTCGGCCTGCTCTTTGGTGGGAACCAGGATCTGCCGTACCCGCACCTGAGGCGTCTGCTCGTCCGGACGGTCGTGTTTCTCATGATAGGCCCTGATATCCTCGGGGTCCACGGCAATCTTCTGCGCCAAGTCGGTTTCTATCACCTTGTCGACCAGAAGCTGCATCTTTAACCGTTTCTTCCAAGTGTCGGGTGATACCGCCTTCTTTAGGAACATTTCCTCCAAGCCGTCTTCGCCGTAACTAGCGCGCATTGTTTCCATCGCTGCGTCCAGTTCACTTTGAGAAATTTCCAGTCCCAATTCATCGGCCCGTCTCAAGATGATGAGTTCCTCCACCAGTTGTAACAGGAAAGCGGCCCGGGTTTCCCTGAGATCGCCCGCTTTGCCTGTTGGTTCCCAGTCCATCCGAAAGGCTTCAAACAGTTCATTGAATTCCGATAGCGTCAGCACTTTGCCGTCAACGTTGATGAAAGGCTTTCCTGCGTTATCGAATTGAGTTTCTCCGGCGCAGGCCATCAATAAGAGAACCGAAGGCAAAACAAGCGCTATTCTCCACCCAAAAACGGCCCTTTTCCACAACATGGTTGTCAAACCGGGGTGGGCTTTGGGTGATGTTGTCCCGTGCCCCCCATCCAGTCCCCTGAGTTGCCGGCCGCTGGTATCCACGATATGGGTGTCCTTTATCAGTTTGGGCAGTTTATTGAAATTGCAGGACGTTTGTCCCCATTCGGGGCGCCGGCCTCCTTGTTATACTACGAACCAAGCTCTTGCAACACCTTTTTGGCGGCTACGACATCCGTGCCTGTGTCTTCTTCCGTTAGATTGACCCGGAGCACATAATCCGTTTTCATATGAAATCGGTTCGGGCTTTCTTGGATGAGACCCATGAGTTTTTCCGGTCCCACAGGCGTGGTTTCCGAGAAGGCAACCGTCATGGTGTTTCGGCTCAATTCTAAGCGCATGATGCCAAGACGTTTGCATAGGAGCTTGAGGTGGATTTTTTCCAGTAATGCCCCAACCGGGTCCGGAATCGATCCGAATCGATCAGCGAGTTCCCTGCCGATGTTTTCAAGTTCCGGCTCCTCATTCACCTTGGCCAGCCGGCGATAAAACGTGACCCGTTGGTCGATGTCCTGGATGTAGTGGTCCGGGATATATGCTGAAAAGGGAACAATTACTTCCGGATCAACTTCAGGCTTTACGGGTTCGCCCTTCAATTCTCCAATGGCACGTTCCATGAGTTGCAAGTACATTTCATAGCCCACGGCCGCCACCTGGCCTGATTGCGTGGGGCCCAATATGGTTCCCCCCCCGCGAATCTGAAGATCTTTCATCGCAATCTGAAAGCCCGAACCGAGATCACTGTGCTCCATGAGCACTCTCAAGCGCTTTTGTGCATCCCGGGTGATTGCATCTTCATGAGGGATGAACAAATAGGCATAGGCCTGATCGTTTCCCCGTCCCACGCGGCCCCTTAGTTGGTAGATCTGACTCAATCCGAACCGATCCGCTCGGTTAATCACAATGGTGTTTGCCGACGGAAAGTCGAGTCCCGATTCGATGATACTGGTGCACACGAGTACGTCAACCTCATGGTGAAGAAAGGCCAACATGACTTGTTCGAGTTCATCGTCGCTCATGCGACCGTGGGCGACGCCGACCCGGGCGGTTGGCACCAGCGTTTCAAGCCGTTGGGTCATTGTTTGTATGGTGCCGATGTTGTTGTGGACAAAAAAGGCTTGGCCTCCCCGTTCCAGTTCCCTGTGAATGGCTTCGGCAATGATCATGTCGTCTCTCACGCAGACATAGGTCTTTATGGGATATCGATACTCCGGTGGGGTGGCGATGACACTCAGGTCCCGGATCCCCAACAAAGACATGTGAAGGGTTCTGGGGATGGGCGTGGCTGTTAGTGCCAGGACGTCCACGGTCCGTCGGAGGCGTTTCAACTTTTCTTTGTGGGCCACGCCGAAGCGTTGTTCTTCATCGATGATGATAAGACCCAGGTCCTTGAAGGTGATATCCTTTTGCAAGAGGCGATGGGTGCCAATAACAATGTCCACTTGTCCGTTCTTAAGACCGTCGGTAACCTGACGTTGTTCATGGCTATTGCGAAATCGACTCAGACTCTCCACCCGTATGGGGAAGGGCTCAAAACGACCGGCAAAGGTTTGAAGGTGCTGTTCGGCAAGGACCGTGGTAGGTACCAAGAAGGCTACCTGTTTATTGTCCCAAACTGCCTTAAAAGCGGCTCTCAAGGCGACTTCGGTCTTACCGTATCCCACGTCCCCACAGATGAGGCGATCCATGGGAATACTCGATTCCATGTCTTGCATTACTTCCGCCACGGCCCGAATCTGGTCCGGTGTTTCCGTGTACTCAAAGGCACTTTCAAAGCGCCGGAATGCCTGATCGGGAGGTGAAAACGAATTGCCCTGCTGGACTTTCCGCCACGCATAGAGCTTTAGTAGTTCACCGGCCATCTTGCGTACCGATTTCTTTACTTTCTCTTTAACTTGTGCCCAGGATTTACCACCCATTTTGTCCAACCGGGGCTCGATGCCGTCCACCCCGGCATATTTTTGGACACAGTTCATACGATCCGAGGGGACATAAAGTTTGTCACCGTCGCGGTACCGGATTAACAAAAAGTCATTGATCATCCCCCCCACTTCCATCTCTATCAGGCCGCCGTAACGCCCGATGCCGTGCTCAACGTGAACGACCAGGTCGTTTGCCTTCAGGGCGTCGAATGTCACCGGTTGGGCCAGGGCTTGTGGCTTGACTGCTTTAGGGAGGCGTCGGCTGGGGCCAAAAATCTCTTCATCGGTGATGATGGCCAATCCCGCTTCGGGCCAGAAAAACCCGGAGGAAAGCCGACCCGTTACCAGATAGGGTCCTTTTTTTGGACTCCTTGGCGGTGAAAACGCGCCGATCGGCTCCAATTGGATGCCATACGGGGCTGCCAAATTGTCCAGTCGTTTGGCCCGGTTGGACGTAGTGCAGACCACATAGGCCGCCAAGCCATTTTCTTCGGCTCGATAGGTCCAGTCCTTTAAAGGAACGAGCAAAGCATCGGGGTCCCTGCGGGCCTTCAGCGTCTGGGAAACCGACTCGTTGCCTTCTACCTGGAAGTGGCGGGTTATGTTCTCTTGTCCTGCAACCATCACTTCCTTAAAGACCAGGTGCTGCCGTTGACCAATCCGCTCCTTGACTTCCGACCAGGGCACGTGGCGCCTGTGGGGGGCTACGCACAAAAGGCCCTGGGCACTCAAACGCTCATAACTTTCCATGGCTTTGGTTTCCGTTTCCAGAGCCGCTTTTTCCAGATCCGCCGTGTGGGTGAGTATAGGGAGGGTATGGCCTGGCAAATAGTCAAATAGGGTTTCAGTTTTTTCATACATCAAGGGTAACAAGGCCCCGATGCCGGAAAACTGCTCTTGATTCATCGCCCGCTCCACCGCCTCTTCCACTCGAAGTCCGGGCATATCCAGCCGATCCCCCTCCTTACGGATCCGGTCCCCGATAGCGGGCAGCCCTTGGGGGGACATGACCGTTTCGACGGCCGGTAGCAGCACAAGTTCATCAATGGACTTGAGCGTGAGTTGGTTTTGGGCGGAAAAGATCCGCACGGATGCCACCAGGTCACCATCGAACTCGATTCGAACCGGATCGGAACACAGGGGCGGAAAGACGTCCACCAGGGAGCCCCTGACCGCATAGTCGCCCAATTCTTCTACCAAGGTACTGCGTTGATATCCTCCCTCGATAAGCTTTGCGATCAAGTCGTCTCTGTCGAGTTCCTCCCCGGCGAGTATGTATTCGGGATACGTGGACAAGACCGCCTTGGGCATCAGTCTTTCCATCACGGCGGTCACCGTTGTGGTGATAATGGGGGGGCGAGGCGTGTTCAATATCTGATATAGTACCTCAATGCGTCGACAGGCGGTCTGGGCATCGTGGGACAAGGACTTTACGGGAATGATGTCTTGCGGTGGCAGGCTGACCACCTCATTTTCCCGGTTTCCAAAAAACCGGATGTCTTCGGTGAGGTTATCCATCTCTTTGGTTTCCGGACACACCACCAGCAAAGGGCGTCCACTTTCCTTATAGAGGTGCCAAAGAAAATACCCCCGTTCGGCCCCCGAAAGGCCGGTGCAGTATGCCCGTCCCGGGATGTTGTCCAGTTTGGCGATAAAGTCGGATATGAAATGTTCAGAAATGTTCAAAAGACACCTTCGATTTGGATTCCAAAAACGCGAAACATAGCACGAACAGGTGCAGGCAGACAAGGCCGGGTTGCCGGCCCAGATCCACCGCTTGCCGAGTTGTTGCGGAGGATAAACGGCAGATTCAATTTGACTGATTTTTGGCTGTCGTGGTATATAGTCAAAATGCCATTGGCCAGCGTAGCTCAGGGGTAGAGCAACTGATTCGTAATCAGTAGGTCGCGGGTTCGAATCCCATCGCTGGCTCCAGTAAAATCCAAGGGTTACCTGGACTTCTAGGGGATGGTTTCGGAACTTGTGGCCCTTTTATGACCACCGGGATTTAGGGAAGGGTTTATAGAGGCGGTCAGGCCCGTGAAAGGGGCCTGACCGCTTTGTGTTTGGTGCGTCGGTAAGGCGCACGTCGTTGCCATTGGTTTGTCTCGTTCGTGCTCGCCCGCTCTCATTGTGAGGAGTTCAACACCTTTTATATTTCGACAATCGGTATCCCGTAACCCTTGTCATTGAAAGGAATAGTGCGGCTATGGTTCAAGAGCTGATACGCCATACCCGGGTTCTGGAAATTGTAGGAGACACGATCCGTGTCAAGGGTCGAGATGCCGCCTTCGGCGACCTTGCCATTGTGGAAAATGTGGACGGACAGACTTCCTTGGCCAAGGTTTTGGAGTTGGATCATGATATTGTCAGCCTACAAGTCTTTTCCGGGGGTAAGGGGCTTTCCACAGCGGCTGGTGTCCGGTTTTTAGGGCACCCGCAGGACGTTACCTATTCGGACAAGATTTTGGGACGTGTTTTCAATGGTTCAGGGGAACCGTTGGACAACGGGCCGGATTTGTCCAGCGAACCCCGCATCCCCGTAGCGGGGCCCACCGTGAACCCCATGATGCGCATCATGCCGGAGAAGATGATCCATACCCATGTGCCGATGATCGACGTTTTCAACTGCCTGGTTGAAAGCCAGAAAATTCCCATATTCTCTGTAGCGGGAGAGCCCTATAATGAACTGCTGGCGCGTATCGGGTTTCAGGCCGATGCGGACATTGTTGTATTTGGCGGGCTGGGTCTGATTTTTGATGACTACCATTTTTTTCGTTCCGCTTTTGAAGACCACGGCGTATTCCACCGAACGGTGATGTTTGTCAATCAGGCATCTGATCCCATTGTGGAACGGTTGTTGGTGCCCGACATGGCCCTGGCTGTTGCTGAGCGGTTTGCCGTGGAGGCAAACAAACGCGTACTTGTTCTATTGACCGACATGACGGCTTACGCCGATGCCATGAAAGAGATCAGCATCTCCTTGGAGCGGGTGCCGGCCACCCGGGGATATACCGGGGATCTTTATACCCAACTGGCCCGCCGGTATGAAAAGGCCTGCGATTTCAAGGGGGCCGGATCGGTGACCATATTGACGGTAACCACCATGCCCGGAAACGATATCACTCATCCGGTGCCCGACAACACGGGCTATATTACGGAAGGTCAGTTTTACCTCCACGACGGCATGATCGATCCCTTCGGATCCTTGTCGCGTCTGAAACAGCATGTCATCGGCAAGGTGACCCGGGAAGACCACGCCCAGGTAATGAATGCCATGATCCGTTTCTATTCCAGTGCCCTGGAGGCGGAAAAAAAGGAGGCTATGGCGTTTGAGCTTTCCCCTTTTGATGAAAAGCTCTTAAGATTCGGCCGCCTGTTTAAAAAGCGGTTTATGGATATCCAAGTGTCCATGCCCGTGACGGCCGCGCTGGACCGGTGTTGGCAAACCTTGGCTGAATGCTTTGAGCCGCAAGAATTGTTGATGCGGGAATCCCTCGTAAATAAGTACTTTCCGAAACCGCAGGCAGCAGCCGACGCTGAGAAAAGAGAAGACGGGGTGACGTAAGAATGGCCAAGATCTCGCTGAGTAAAGCGTCGCTGCAGGAAGAACGGGAAAAACTTCGTCTCTATGAACGGATGCTCCCCTCACTGGATCTTAAGCGTATGCAGTTGACCGGAGAGCTGACGAGGGCCAAACGGGAATGGGCCCACGCCGAGGAGGAGATGAAACAGTTGGTCACCCGCTTGGCGGACGAGCTTCCCATGCTGGCCAATAGGGATATAGGCCTGTCCGGGCTTGTCGAAGCGACATCCTTGGACGTGGAGGAAGAAAACGTGGTGGGTGTCAAGCTCCCGGCGCTGAAGACGGTTCACGTTAGGGTCGTAGACTATCCTCTGCTGGCCAAACCGCACTGGGTCGATTCATACATTGAGCGGCTGCGACAGATGGTTTATGTCAAGGCCACCGTGAGGGTGGCTGAAGTCCGCGTCCAAAAGCTCAACCAAGCGGTGCGTCGCATCACCCAACGGGTGAACCTTTTTGAAAAGAGACTCATTCCGGAGGCGAGAAAGAATATCAAGCGCGTTCAGATTTTTTTGGCGGACATGGAAAGAGCGGCCACGGTGCGGTCCAAGATTGCCAAGGCCATGCGTGTTCGTGAAGGCCGGACCTTAAGCGATCGTGAGGCCCACGCGTGAGTATTGTCGCGGTATCCCGCATCACCCTATACGGTTATAAGGCGGACAAGTCTGCTATTTTGGAAGATCTCCAACAGATGGGGTGTTTGCACATCATCTCCTTGCAGCCCCAAAGAGGTCCTTCCGCCAAAGGACCGTCGTCTCAGGCCCGGGAAGCTTTGAAATTCCTTCTAACCTGCCGTCAACACAGACGACCGATTCGCGATGCATCCAATTTCGACGCCGCGTGGGTGGAGAGGCAGGCCCTGGAAATCAAAAAACGGATGCAAACCCTGGCGGACGAACGAGACTTTCTGGAACACAGGATCGGCAACGTGCGCCCGTGGGGCGACTTCGCTTACCCCCCTGCGGAGGCCCTTCGAGGTTTGCGACTCTGGTTCTTTACGGTTCCGTTGAATGACATGAAGTCTGTGGCGGGGACTGACTTGGTTTGGCAAGTGGCGGGCAAGGACAACCGTTTTGCCTATGTGGTGGTGGTTTCCGAAAATGAACCCCAGGGCATGCCGGTGCCCCGAACCCTTATGGGTAACCGGTCTCTGAGTGACCTGGAACTGCGTTTGGATGCGGTGGAACGTGAGTTGGAAGACCTGCAGGCAGAGCGGGCGAGCTTGACCCGCTGGCGGCATCTGTATGCTGCCAGCCTTTTTCGGTTGGAGGACCGGGAAGCTCTGACGGAGGCCATGTACCTTACCTATGATGCTGATCCGCTCTTCGCGCTCCAAGCCTGGATCCCTTCGGCACAAGTCTCTGAGGTAACGGATTACACTGAGCGCAAGGGGCTTGCTTTAGAAATCGCATCTCCGGGGCCGGGGGATGATCCTCCGACCCTGTTACGAAACCCTCCCACTTTGGCAAGCGGTCAGGATCTGGTTTCCTTCTATATGACCCCCGGGTATTGGTTATGGGATCCCTCGGCACTGGTCTTTTTTTCTTTTGCGGTTTTCTTCGGGATGATCTTGTCGGACGCCGGCTACGGACTCGTGATGGGCCTAGGGTTGGCCCTGGGATGGAAGAAGATGAAAAGGTCCGATTCCGGTCGGCGTCTTCGGGTACTCTTTGCAACCCTGGTGGGGGCGACGATAGCATGGGGAACGTTGGTGGGAAGTTACTTTGGCTTTGCCCTTCCGGAAGGGTCTTGGTTGGGCAGGCTTAACGTGCTGGATCTCAATGATTTCGACCGTATGATGAAGATATCCATACTTATCGGCGTGGGTCACCTCGTACTGGCCAACCTTGCAGACATGCGCCGACGAGGCCTCAATGCCGGCGCCCTGGCCTCCCTGGGTTGGATCGCCGTCCTTATCGGTGCCGTGTTGCTCTGGTATGGCACAGGCCATGCCGGGGATAGGTTTTCCTGGGATGCAGCGGGCGTGACTCTACTGATTGCAGGCGCTGTGGCCATCGTTTTTTTCACTCCGCCCCAAGGCACATTTCTGAGACGATTGATGGCCGGCCTTCTGGCACTTACCAAAGTGACCAATGCCTTCGGTGACGCCTTGAGTTATCTGCGTCTTTTTGCGCTGGGACTGGCCAGCGCATCATTGGCCGTTGCCTTCAATGACCTGTCTGCTCAGGTCCGTTCCCACATGCCTGGGTTGGGTGTTTTGCTTGCCTCCCTGGTTTTTTTGGTCGGCCATGGTCTGAATTTCGTCTTGGCCGTGGTGAGCGGATTTATCCACGGGCTCCGACTCAATTTCATTGAATTCTTTAATTGGAGCATTCCCGAAGAGGGCAAACCCTTTCGGCCGTTTGCGAAAAAGGAGATGTCGGCATGGAACCAATAATAATTACATTGGGCTGGATTGGGGTGTACGCGCCCATGGCCTTTGGGGCGGTGGGGAGCATTGTGGGGTGCGCACGAGCCGGTCAGGCGGCGTGTGGTGCCATGTTGGAGACCGAATCGGGGCATGGGCGTTTTGTTGGTGTTTCGGCTATGGCATCGTCGCAGACGATTTATGGTATCGTCGTTATGTTGACCCTCAATCGGGAGGTGACGATGACCAACGGACCCGGCCTGTTCGCCATCGGCGTTCTCGCCGGGATCGCCCTAATGATGAGCGGCATTCAACAAGGGAATTGTTGTGCGTCCGCCATCGCTGTGTCGAAAAGCAAGCCTGAGGTATTCGGGCTTTCCATCGCTCCTGCCGCCGTGGTGGAAGGCTTTGCCGTCTTCGCCTTTGTTTTTGCACTTGTTCTCGCCGGCGCCCTTCCTGGAGGAAATACCCCATGACGGATAGAGACTACGTATCTTCGGGTGTACAAGAGCTAATTGCCCGGTTAAGAGACGAGGGCGTTGAGGCCGGCCGGAAAGAGGCCGAGGAGACGGTTCAAAAAGCCACGGAGCAAGCCGCCCGCATTGTTTCTGAAGCGAAGGAACAAGCCGGGGAAACGATCGAAAAGGCGCGACGAGACATTGAATTGGAACGTACTGCCAGCGAAGAGGCCTTCAAAGTAGCCATTCGAGATACGCGTCTTGAACTGGGTGAAGAGCTAAAAGCCGTATTTGCCACGCATGTTCGTCGGCTTATCTCGGCGGAACTTCAAGACAAGGATTTTTTGAGGCAGATTTTATTGACCATCGCCGGCCGTGCCGGGGCGACCATACCTGAAGGCCAGCCCCTGGAAGTATTGGTTTGCCAGGAGGTATTTGCCGACGGGGATGCGTGCAAGAATGTTACAGAAACCAGTAAGGAGGCGTTGCGTCATTTTGTCTTGGGTGTGTCGGGCGAGATGCTTCGAGAGGGAGTGGAGCTCACGCCTTCGGGAGAAATTGACGCCGGCATCCGAATACGACTGGTGGGCGAGGATGTCGAAATCGATTTGACGGACAAGGCCCTTTCGGATCTCATCTTAAAGCACCTCTTGCCGCGATATCAGAATATCGTGGCAGGCCTAGATTAGTATGAGCCACCATCAGTACTATATGCTCATGGCCAGTCTTCCCGCCCTGCCTCGGTTCGATCAGAGCGAGCGGTTACCCATTAATCGAGAACGTCTGGTCAGTCGCCAGAGCCTTCTCACCCCGGAAGATCATTCACTGGTGATGTGTGCCGGTAAGTTTTTGGGATGGTTTCCTCAGCTCGGTGAACGGTCCAATGGGGAGGTGATAGCTTGCTACGAACAGCTGAGGCGAATTGTTTCTCGGCGCAAGCTCTGGTTTTTGTTCGAGCTGCCCGTTAATCTAATGACCATAATGGTTGCACTCCGGCGGCGCCATAGGGGACATGGCGTGCCTTCAGAAGGTGAAGCCTGGGGGGTGGGACCTTTGGTCGGGCATATTCGGCGACATTGGGATGTTGATGATTTCAAGCTGGGGTCGGTTTATCCCTGGATTTTGCAGATACGGACCTATCTGAAAAAAGAGATGCCATTAGAGCTGGAACGGTTTGCCTTGGGTCTGGTGTGGGATCGGTTCAGCCTGCCGCTTCCCGGAGGTCCGTTTGGAATCGAGGCCTTGATAGCCTATCTGTTTAAGTGGAGTATTCTTCAACGGTGGCTTTCTCAGGATAAAGAAGGTGCCCGGCAACGCTTTGGGGAGTTGGTAGCGGAGGTTTCCAATGGGTGGGACCAGTACATCGAGCGCATTTGAAGGCGGATCCGGACAGCCGGGAAAAGCCTCTGGTGACAAGGCCGTCCAAGTCGTGGCCGTCAGGGAGAGCTTGGTGACCATCGAGGCCAAAGGCATGCCGCTTCGGAAAAATGAAGTGGGCCATGTCTGTGTGGGTGAGGATCGGCTCATGGCGGAAGTACTGAGGGTTCAGGGGTATCAGGCGGACATGCAGGTTTTTGAGGATACCGACGGCATTCGGGTGGGTGACCGGGTTGAAATGTCCGGCGAACTTTTGTCTGTCGGTCTCGGGCCTGGTCTTTTGGGCCAAGTTTTTGATGGTCTGCAAAATCCGCTTGCCGTCCTGGCTCAAAAATACGGTTTTTTTCTTCCCCGGGGGGTGAATGTCCTGCCGTTGGATGAGAACAAGAAATGGGCGTTTGCTCCCCAAGTGGCGGTGGGCGACAAGGTGTCCGCCGGTCAGGCCATCGGCACCGTCCCGGAGGGACCGTTTACACACAAAATCATGATTCCCTTTGATGAACCCGATCCGGTGGAGATTACCTGGATTCAACAAGGCAGTTTCACGGTGGATACGTCTATTGCCCGGATCCGACGATCCGCGGGTACGGAGCGGGTCTTGACTATGCGCCAACAGTGGCCGGTTCGGCGTCCCATCCCTGACCTGATGTTCCGTCATCGATTGGCGAAACGCCTTTTTCCTTCCCAGCCGCTGACCACCACTACCCGAATCATCGATACATTTTTCCCCATCGCCCAAGGGGGAACCGGTTGCATTCCAGGTCCGTTCGGTGCGGGGAAGACTGTACTTCAGAGCCTCATTGCGCGGTATTCCGCCGTCGACGTAGTGATTATCGTGGCCTGCGGCGAAAGGGCGGGAGAAGTGGTTGAAACCATAAAAGAGTATCCCGAAACCAAGGACCCACTTACCGGTGGATCCCTTATGGACCGCACTGTTATCGTGTGCAATACGTCCTCTATGCCGGTAGCCGCGCGGGAAGCCTCCATTTATACCGGTGTGACCTTGGGCGAATATTACCGGCAAATGGGATACCATGTTTTGTTGATTGCCGATTCCACATCCCGATGGGCCCAGGCGATGCGGGAAACGTCCGGCCGAATGGAAGAGATCCCCGGGGAAGAAGCCTTCCCGGCTTATCTCGATTCCAGGATAAAGAATGTCTATGAGCGGGCAGGGGTGATTCAATGCCCGGATGAGACCACGGGAAGTCTGACCATGATCGGGACCGTGTCCCCTGCAGGGGGCAATTTTGAAGAACCGGTGACCCAGGCGACTTTGGCCACGGTCAAAACCTTTCTTGGGTTGTCATACGAACGGGCATACAAGCGATTCTATCCGGCCATCGACCCGTTGTTGTCTTGGTCGCGGTACCTGGACCAACTCAGAAATTGGTATGATCTTCACTTGGGGGTTCACTGGGTTCCCGGTGTCAAATCGATGATTGATCTTCTCCATCAAGGGGACTCGGTGTATCAAATGATGCAAGTTACAGGCGAAGAAGGCATCTCGATGGCCGACTTTGTCCTTTGGCAAAAAGCCACCCTGTTGGACATGGTCTATTTGCAACAAGACGCCTTTGACCCGGTGGATGTCTCCATGTCCCGGGAGCGTCAACTGGAAAGTTTCCAGCTCCTCCAGAAACTCATCGATCAAAACTACGCATTTAAAGACAAAAATGAGGCGCAAGCCTTTTTTACCCGCCTCATCGGCCTTTGCAAAAATTTAAACTATACCCCCCGAGAGTCCCCCGAATATCAGCGCTATACAGGCGAAATCAAAACCCTGGCAGGAGGATATGCCAGCCCTTGAGCTGCGGCAATCCCAACTTGGAAAAAGAGAGGGATGAAAAAAGACACGTCTGGGAATAGATCCGAGTCCCCGTGCATCCGTTGTGATGATTTGTGTTGTAAATATATCACCGTAAAGATTCCTGCACCTCGCACAATTCGAGACTTTGATGGCTTGTTATGGCAATTGTCCCACAAAGATGTGCAAGCATTCAAAGATACGTCGGGGTGGCATCTACTTATTTGTAACCCTTGTATTTACCTAAGCGCCGGCGGCGGGTGTGCGATATACGAAAGGCGACCCATTACCTGCCGTGAGCATTCTATCGAACAGTGTGAGTACAAACGTTCGATCGCCAAAACCGCAGCCCTCTTTTTTGACGGCGCCCAGGCCCTGGATCGATTCTGTAGGAAGAAATTCAAGACCTGGGATCGGCGATTTTGAAACCAGTGAGAGCATTCAAAGGTCCTCCCCATGAGCGGGGGAGGGGAGAGCAACGGATTCTGGTTGATTTGCATGAACAAATGGTTATAGCATTACGGGTGCTTTTATCTCCGGCCGACCCGTCATGCTGGCCGGTGTTATGAATGCAAGTCCCGAGTCTTGTCGTTTCGGCGGAAAGCTTACGGAAATGTCCGAGCGTATCGGTGTCTATATTTGTGAATGCGGCCCAAACATCAAGGGTGCCCTCGACGTCGATGTACTGGTGCGGTACGCCGGATCATTGGAGGGTGTTGTTGCGGCCAAGCCGTTTGGCCTGCTCTGCTCTCCTGATGGGACTCATTTGCTCGAAAAAGAAATCCATGACCACGACCTCACCCGAGTTGTGGTCGCTGCCTGCTCACCAAAAGAGCACGAACAGACTTTCAGGCGGGCCCTTGAACATGCGGGCCTCAATCCCTTCTTCCTCCAAATCGCCAATATTCGGGAACAATGTGCATGGACCGTTGCGGACAAGGACTCGGCCACGGAAAAGGCCAAGGCCATGGTGTCGGCTGCGGTTCGTCGGGTGAGGCGCCATGAACCTTTGGAAGTTGAAGAAATCGAATGCCTGGCGGACGTGCTTGTGGTGGGCGCCGGGGTGGCGGGTATCAATGCCGCCCTCACCCTGTCTCAAAAGGGAAGAACAGTCTACCTGGTGGAAAGACTGCCCTGTATAGGCGGAAAAGTCGCTCGGTATGAGGATCTGTTCCCGAGTCTCGAATGCGCGTCGTGTGTGCTGGATCCGGTGTTGGATGATGTGTTGCACAATGATCAAGTGGAAGTAATGACTTACTCCGAAGTGGAAGAGGTGCTCGGGTACTACGGAAACTTTGTGGTCCAGGTTAAGAAAAAGGCCCGTCTGGTAGACATGCAAAGTTGCATCGGTTGTCAGGCCTGTTTTGAGCCCTGTCCCGTCCGGGTAAAAAACGAATACAACGAGGGACTTGATGAACGCAAGGCGGTATATATCCCTTATGCGGGAGCATTGCCCAATGTGGCGGTCATAGACAAGGAACACTGCTTGCGTTTTCGGGGGCAAACGTGCACCGCCTGCCAGGAGGCCTGTCCCTTCGGGGCCATCGATTACCAGGCCGAAGACGCGGTGATAAAGCTCAAGGTAGGCGCCCTTGTGTTGGCCACAGGCTTCGATTTGCTGGACCCGTCCCGCATTCCGGAAAGCGGATACGGCAAGGTCAATAACGTTTATACCGGCCTCGAAATGGAACGGCTTCTGAGTTCGACCGGGCCTACGGAAGGAAAAGTCGTGCTCGATAACGGTCGACCTCCGGAGCGAATCGCCCTGCTTCACTGCGTCGGCTCTCGTAGCCCCAAATACAACGAGTACTGTTCCGGCATATGTTGTACCTATCTCTTTAAGTTCAGCCATCAGCTTCGGGAAAAGTGCCCGGAAGCCTCCATGACCCATTTCTTTTCCGACCTTTGTCTGCCGGAAATAAAGGGGCAGGGTTTTTTCGACGAAATCTCGGCGCAAGCGGCGGTGAAATGTATCCGGTTGAAATCCGTCGATTCCATGCAGGTGGTGCAGCAAGAGGAAAAAGTATTCGTACGGTACGTGGATGCTCAGGGTCAATCGGGCAGCGCGCCCTTTGACATGGTGGTGCTCGCTCCCGCTGTGGAAGGCGTATCGGACGCCCCCGACGTGGCCCGCATTTTTGATGTATCGCTGGGAGTGGGCCGGTTTTTTGAACAACAACACCCTATCGTCGCCCCCGCCGCCAGTGTGCGGGAGGGAATTTTTATCGCAGGATGTGCACAGGGGCCGAAAGACGTGCAGGCTTCGGTGGCTCAGGGTCAGGCCGCCGCGGGCAGAATCCTGTCCAGGCTGGTGCCCGGAGAAAAGCTGGCGCTCCAACCCACTGTTTGCACGGTGGACGAGGATCTGTGCTCCGGTTGCAGGACCTGTGTCGGCGCTTGTCGATATAAGGCAATGGGTTTTGACCGGGAGGCCGGATGTACAAGAGTGAATAAAGTATTGTGTCAGGGGTGCGGTACCTGTGCGGCAACCTGTCCGAGCGGCGCCATCCAGGCCGATCACTATACGGACGGGCAGGTATTTTCGGAGATTGAAGGTCTTTTACATCCCTGATCGCGCCAAACGGAGATCAGGCAACGATCCGTTTCGGCAGGTTGAAAACGGCGGTCTTTATGAATAGCTTTGAGCCGAAACTCATCGGTTTTCTGTGCAACTGGTGTTCTTATGAAGGTGCGGATGCCGCAGGTAGGTCTAGGATGGTCTATCCGCCCAACCTTTATGTGGTACGGGTGATGTGCAGCGGCCGGGTGGATCCGCAATTCGTGGTGAAGGCTTTCAAAGAGGGAGCCGACGGAGTCATCATTCTGGGATGTCACTTGGGGGATTGCCATTACAAAGAGGGCAACATCCAGGCCCTGAAGCGACACGCCCTTTTTCGACGAGTGCTGGGTGAGTTCGGTATCGAGCCGGAACGGTTCAAACTCGATTGGATTTCCGCCGGGGAAAAGGATAAATTCGTGCAAGTGGTTACGAAGATGGTGGAGCAGGTTCGCCGACTCGGACCGCTACAGGGAAACCGGGGGGTACAGCCATGACGGAAAAACCAAAGATTGCCCTGTACTGGTGTTCAAGCTGCGGCGGCTGTGAGGAATCGGTTGTTGACTTGGCGGTGGATATCCTGGAAATAACCCAGTTGGCGGATATTATTTTCTGGCCGGTCGCTTTGGATACCAAGTACAAAGACTTGAAAGTGCTTCATGACGGTGAAATCGCGCTGACTCTGATTAACGGTGCCATCAGAATGGATGAGCAGGCTTCCATGGTCCGATTGTTGCGCAGGAAGTCTGAAATTCTTATGGCCCATGGTAGTTGCGCCCATCTGGGCGGTGTTGTGGGTCTGGCCAACTTCTTCCAGCGGGAAGAGATCTTGCAACGGATCTACCACACAATTCCGACACTCAAACATGCCGGCGAACCGATCTTTCCGGGGGATGAATCCGCGGGGGGTGAACCTTTGCCCTATTTCAACAATCGGGTTCAAACGCTGGATCAGGTCGTTTCGGTCGACTATTATATTCCCGGTTGTCCACCGACGCCGGAATTGATAAAAGAGGCGATCTTGGCGACCCTGGACGACCGATTGCCGGAGAAGGGATCGGTTTTGGCCGACGATAAGGCCCTTTGCCACTCCTGTCCGCTTGTAGATAGTAAGCCCGACATGATCCATATCCAGCGCTTTAAACGGGTTTATGAAGTCGAATGGGACCCTACACGGTGTTTTTTGGACCAAGGCATCATCTGTTTGGGGCCGGCTACAAGGGGCGGCTGTGGCGCTCGATGTATAGGCGCGAACATGCCATGTCGGGGATGTTTTGGCCCCTTGGACAATGTGTTGGATCAAGGTGCAAAGGCGTCAGCCCTTTTGTCTGCCATCATCGATACTGCGGATTCCAAAGAATTGGAAAAGATCGCCGACTCGATTCCGGATCCGGGAGGTCTCTTTTATCGATACGGATTGGCGGCATCCATGCTGCGAGGGAGGTTACATCGTTTGCCGCCGGAAGGTAGGCATGTGGACGATGAGTGGGAAGACGGATGAGCAAGCGGATTACGATCGATCCTATAACTCGGTTGGAAGGCCACGGCAGGATTCATTTATTCTTGGACGATGCCGGAAAAGTGAACCGGGCTTGTTTGCAGGTTCCCGAACTTCGGGGGTTTGAAAAATTCTGTGAAGGTCGGGCGGTGGAAGAGATGCCCATCCTTACGCAGAAGATCTGCGGAGTTTGTCCTACAGCCCATCATACCGCGGCGAGCAAGGCCCTGGACCAACTGTTTGCGGTGGAGCCTCCCCCTGCCGCCAAGATGATCAGGGAGCTATTGTACAATGCGTTTGTGTTTGAAGACCACATGTTGCACTTCTTTTTTCTGGGGGGTCCCGATCTTATCGTCGGTCCTACGGCGCCGGGCGAGAAACGAAATATCTTCGGGATCATCGAGAAAGTTGGTGCGGAAACAGGCAAAAAGGTTATCGAAGTAAGAAACCGGGTCCGAAAGGAGGTCATCGGTATCCTGGCCGGCAGTGCCACCTATCCGGTGTGCGGCCTTCCGGGAGGCGTGTCGAAAATCGTATCGGAACAAGAGAGACTGGATATAGAAAGAACGGCACGGGATGCTGTGGAGCTGGCTAAGGCTGCGTTACAGATATTTCACGACGTCGCCCTGGCAAACAAGATCTATCACAAGTTGCTCCACAGCGATGTCTTCTCTCACCGGACTTATTACATGGGGTTGGTGGACGAACAGCGCAAGCTCAACTTCTATGACGGCATGGTCCGGGTGGTGGACCCGGAAGGAAAGGAGTTCGCCACGTTCAAAGCGGAAGAGTACCTGGATCATCTGGAAGAGCGGGTGGAACCGAGTACGTATCAGAAGATTTTATATCTCAAGAACGTGGGCTGGAAAGGATTTGTCGACGGAAAAGAAAGCGGCGTATACCGGGTGGGGCCTTTGGCCAGGCTGAACGCCGCCGAGGCAATAGCCACGGCGGGTGCTCAGGCGGCGTTTGAGCGGATGTTCGATGTCTTGGGCGGAAAGCCGGTGCACAATACCTTTGCCTATCACTGGGCCCGGCTCATCGAGGCCCTTTATGCTGCCGAACGCATGTGTGAACTTGCCTCGGATGAGCAGGTTACGGATCCCAAAATCCGGAACCTGCCGACGGAAACGCCGTCTGAGGGGGTGGGGGTCTGTGAGGCCCCGCGAGGCACGCTGTTTCACCACTATAAGACGACCCCGGATGCGATTGTCAAGGAGTTGAACCTGCTGGTTGCCACGCAAAACAGTGCGGCCGCCATTGCCATGTCTGTTGAGCAAGCCGCCCGGGCCATCATACAGGATGGAAAGGTATCCGACGGAAAGTTGAACATCGTCGAAATGGCATTTCGTGCCTATGATCCGTGCCTGGCCTGTGCAACTCACTAGGGGCTCACGCAAAAATAATTTCACAGAATTGGCGCTCAGATTTGGCGGATCCGATTGAACAAAACCGCAGTAATAGCAAGCTATTTCGAGGATTTTGCGAATGAGGCATCGGTCAAAGATGGGCTGAAGCTGAGATGGCAAAATGTGAAATTATTTTTGCGTGAGCCCTAGGTGGCCTACCGGAGAAAAGCGGCTCTCGGAGGTGTCCGGGGCGGACGCCAAAGCCGGGGATTCAGGGCGGGGACGGAGTACCGAAAAAACTCCACAATCGAAGCGTTGTGTGGTAAAAGTAGGGATTATTCCCCAAGGGCAGATTCATGAGGTGTTTTCGGGGATTGCCGCCGTGGCGGGTGCAGGGCCTTACGGTTGGGTGGATTGAGTAAGTAATCTTCATGCGGGTGACTGATGTGGTTTAATGGTGACAGATACCAATTGTATGTATAGTTAGTAGAGCTGATAAGGAGGAAATGGTTATGGCCGTAGAAGTTTTGGATACACAGGGGATGAAATGTCCTCAACCGGTTCTCAAAATAGCGGTGAAGGCTCCTGACATGAAGCCGGGAGATATTCTTGAAATAATCGGCGATTGTCCCACCTTTGAGAAGGATGTGCGGACGTGGTGTGAAAGGTTGGGTAAAGTATTTCTTTCCATTAAAGAAGAGGGTCAAAACAAGAAGCGGATTCAAATTCAGTTCTAGGAGCGACGGAATACCTTTTCTCGGTAGTACTTCAACTCGGCTATTGATTCCTTAATATCATTCAACGCCAAATGATCCTTACGCTTTTTGGGTTTGGCCAGCGTGGGATACCATCTGTTGGCCAGTTCTTTGATGGTACTTACGTCTACGTTACGGTAATGGAAGAATGCGTTCAGGGCGGGCATGTATTTGGATAAAAATCGTCGGTCCTGCCAAACGGAGTTGCCACACACAGGAGATTCCCCGGCTTCCGTATATTTTTGTAGAAATTCGAGCGTCATCCTTTCAGCGGAGACCAAATCGTGGGACGACGTCCTCACCCGATCTAAAAGTCCTGAGGCTTCGTGATGGGTTTGACTCCATTCCTCAATGGTCGCAAGCGACTCTTTCTCGTGATGTATGGCGATGTTGGGTCCTTCCGCCAAAATGACCAGGTCACTACTGGTGACAATGGTGGCGATTTCTAAGATTACGTGCCGCTCCGGCTCCAAACCGGACATCTCCAAATCGATCCATGCGAGGTTTTTCGTCAATTCAACTTCCTCTTCAGTCGTTCAAAGAAAACCTTTAGGTTACCGACCAGTCACTCCCGGGTGAAGGAAATCGTATCCGGTTGGCATGGGAATCATTCTACTTTACCGGGTATCAGGTGTTCTTGGATTTCTTGTTCGATTGTGTCGGCGTCCACTGCGTTATAACGAATGATGTTTCGGAGATGATAGAGGTTTTCCGGGGTGGCCGACGTGAATCTTACCGCAATACCGTCTTTTCCGGACCGTGCAATTTCACCATCGATTTTCACCACCAGGTCTTGGGTGGTTCCGGTTAAGGCAATGTGGACGGCACAAAAATCGCCGGGACCCATTGAGACGGTTTCTCCCGTCGCCGTTTCCGGAGAGACCAGCAAAAAGCATCCGCCCAAGCTAATGTCTCTTATCTTATCTATGGTGAATGTCTCGTCGTTCACGCGGAGTTGTGCCCTCACGTGGAAGGGAACCCGGGTAAAAGCTCTTCTGCCGGCTGCCGGTTCGTGCTTGGACTCTAGCTTCATTGGTTCGCCTTTTATTGTTTCATGGGGTGGTTGGCTTCAGGAGGTGTCAATCCCAAATCGGCATAAAGACTTTTGAAGGACAGGCACCGGTCTACCAGAGCAATTCCGTGGTCTATTTTGCGTTTGTCTTGTAGGCTGAGTTTGCCCACAACCGCCTCTACCCGCTTGGCCACCGTGAAGGTATCGCCTTCCACAACCAACAGGGGAACGCCGTTTGCCCGGGCTCGGGCGGTTATGGTTTCGTTGGGATACAAGCTTCCGGTTAGAATAAGGCAAGCAGATCCGTTTTCTATGGCAACCAACTGAATGTCGGTACGGTCACCGCCCACAATTACGGCTGACCCGGGGTGTCTAATCATGTACGTGATAAATTTGTCTACCTGCATGCCGCCTACCAGAAAGCTTTCTACCAAGGAACCCAGGCGATCATCGCAAGCCATGATTTCAGCACCCAAGAAATAGGCCAATTCTCTAACTTCCACGGACCGCAGTAAGGTATCTCTCGGTAAACAACCAAAGACTTTCATCTGCCGCTGTTCAAGGAAATTGACGACGTAAGTTTCAATTTCTTCCACATCGGAGGGGTCCGTTTTGTTAAATATCACCCCCATCAACGGGGGGCCGATGACACTCTTTAATTCCAATAGAAAGTCAATGCAAAAATCGCAGGAATACCTTTCCACGAAAATGGTGTGGGCGTTTAGCAGTTGCACAAGGTTTGAACCGGATAAGCCGAAAGAGCTGGCTTCGCTGAAATTGTAGTCCCCGTGAACGACAACAATATCTTTTTGATCCGAAACGACGTCAAAGGCCTCCCTTATCTGATCTTGCACCCCGGTCAAGGGCTGTTGATAATTTTGCCGGATCAATGCCGGGGTGATGACCAGGGGACAAACTGTGCTGATCGGATCGGATAAGGCAAAGAGCTTATGAATAAACCAGGCCCCCTTATCGGTGATCCCGTCTTGGCATTGATAGGGGAAATGTCCCACCGGTTTAAAATACCCGACGGCAAAGCCGTCCCGCTTAAGCCGATTGATCAGGCCCATGGTGATCAGGTCCTTGCCTGCGGATCTTTCAATTGAGGTGACGTAGAGTGCTACCATGGGGCGGCCTTTCGTGCCGGGAAATGCCAATTCCAGCGGCGAACCAGCCAAGTCGCAAGTCGCGTGGAATACCATATAGCAACGTGTTGACAATTGCAAGTGGGGCCCGGTCGTATTTCCGGTGTTCCGCCATCGGGGCGAATACGGCCGGCCCTCGAGTTTTCCCTTGATTTTCGGTGTGTTGATATATTAACTTTGCAAAATCTGCCGACCGCCTCAAAAAAGGGTGATGATATGCAAACATATTCCTTGTTGGGAGGGCTCTCTACGGAAGCCATCCAGCGACTGGTTAACGTCGAACACGCAGACCCGCATAGTATACTCGGGGTTCATCCGGCACTCATTGAAGGTGAAGAGGGAGTGATTATTCGCGCCTTTCATCCGGATGCCGTGGCTGCGGAGGTTTGGATAGAAGGCAAGACGTCTTATCGGATGGACAAGTGCCATGAGGGAGGGATCTTTGCCTGTTTTATTCCGCAAGGGACCCCGGCCGTGGTGTACACTTTACGTTTTACCTTCTCCGACGGTAACCACTGGAAAAGTGATGCGCCCTATCAGTTCTGGCCCACGTTGGGAGATACGGACCTCTATTTGGCAGGAGAAGGGACCCATTATCGCTTGTATGACAAGCTCGGTGCCCATCCCTGCAGTGTCAGAGGGGTGGAGGGAGTGGCCTTTGCGGTCTGGGCACCCAATGCCAAGCGCGTGAGTCTGGTGGGGGAGTTCAATCATTGGGACGGCCGATTGTTCCCCATGAGGTCAATGGGGGCTTCAGGAATATGGGAGCTTTTTGTCCCCGGCGTTCGCTGCGGAATGCTGTACAAATATGAGATAAAGACCGCCAATGGGAATCTGCGGCTGAAAACGGATCCGTATGCATTTGCCATGGAGCTCAGACCGGCCAATGGCTCTATTGTGTGGGATGTGGATGCCTATGAGTGGAATGACGCCCAGTGGTTGGCTGAGCGCGACGCAAAGAGCCTTCGCCAGTCCCCTATGGCTATCTATGAGGTGCATTTGGGTTCGTGGATGTCGCGGGATCAAAATTCCGGCGAGTGGCCGAACTACCGGGCCCTTGCGGAAGCCTTGATAAAGCATGTAAAGGCTTTCGGGTTCACCCATATCGAACTCTTGCCGGTGGCCGAACATCCACTTGACGCGTCTTGGGGATACCAGGTTACCGGATATTTTGCGCCTACCAGCCGGTTTGGTAATCCCGACGATTTTAAGGCCTTTGTGGATACGTGCCATCAACACGGCATCGGCGTCATCGTCGACTGGGTACCTGCTCATTTTCCCAAGGACGACTGGAGCTTGAGACGTTTTGACGGGACGGCCCTGTATGAACATGCGGATCCCAGAGAAGGAGAACACGCCGAATGGGGTACCCTTGTATTCAACTTCGGCAGGCACGAAGTACGGAATTTTCTTATTGCCAATGCCTTGTT
>Ga0180435_10001037_pt1 | contig 29194 bp, 31 predicted proteins | sample SS_ome_3_FD_132467 | JGI IMG/M metagenome (GOLD analysis project Ga0180435, IMG submission 132467) | Hypersaline lake sediment archaeal communities from the Salton Sea, California, USA - SS_3_S_1 metaG | ecosystem: Environmental > Aquatic > Non-marine Saline and Alkaline > Hypersaline >... | reverse complement strand
TATCGAAGGACATGAACTCACCAAATATCCAGTTGGTGATGACCGCCGCGGCAAGTCCCCAGTGCCACAAGCGGGTCACCGGATCCCATACCTTTATACGTTCAAGCTTCGACATAGCGGATGTGCCGGCCAATCCTTCTCACTTAGTCCTTTTCGCGGAATTCATCGTGGCAGCCCTTACAGGATTTACCCAGCGCGCCGACCTTGCCTTTCAATGCTTTCTCACCATTACCTGCGGCCGCCGCAAGCTCATTCACAGCGGTAGCGTACTTCTTACCGTACTCGCCGATCTCCGGGTAGGTGGTCCAGATCGCTGGCAGAGCGGTGGTATCGTCAGGGTAAGCTTTATTATCAGTACCCTTCACCCAGGAACTACTGATATCGATATCCATCAGCTTGACCAGGTTGTCGGCCAGCATCTGTGCCTTGGCCGCATCATAGGGTATTTTTCCCTTGGCCATGGCGAACAACGGGCCGGCAAAGAAAGATCGCAGCTCCATCTCGCCCTGACGTGCCTCGATCGCTGCCTTGTTGGGATCCTTTGCGGCGAAGCCGGGCGCGGCCAGCGCCAGGCCAATGACTGTCAGGCTGATTTTGCTCAGTGTATTCATAAATTCGCTCCCGAATAATTAATCATGATGAATGAGGCTGAAGTATAGCCATATTTATTTCCGATTTCGATTGATTTGTTGCCTGCCACTTCTGCTGTGTGCTTATATATTTAACTGGATTAGTCAAAGCATCGTATTTACAATACACGCCATGCAATAAGAGGCCATATGAATGAACCCGGATGAGAGCACTAAATCAGCCGCCCTTGATATCAAGGTTAAACAGGCACCGCCACACCTAGTTCTACGATGGTTGTCGAAGGGCTGGCGTGATGTTCGCATTGCTGGTTCTGCCAGCCTGCTGCATGGCTTAATCGTCTCGATACTCAGCATCGTAATCACTGCAATGACCTTACTCTACTGGAAACTGCTGCCCGGCGCAGTATCCGGCTTCGTTCTCATCGGCCCGTTTCTCGCTACCGGTCTCTACGTACTAAGCTGTCGCATAGGAAAGTCCGAACCGACTTCGATAAAGGATGCGATCAACGCCTGGCGTTACAGCAGCAAATGCCTGATGCTGTTCGGCTCGCTCCTGCTGCTGGGTGCGACGGCCTGGGTGGTGTTTTCAGTCGCAATGTTCCATTTCTTCATACCGGTTGATATCGATCACCCGATAGATTTTGTGAAATATGTTCTGACCCAGGACGACGGTACATTCATGCTGTGGACGATGCTCGGGGGTATCGGTGCTGCGCTGGCATTTTCGATGACCGTTGTCGGCCTGCCATTGCTTGTTGAACGGGACATCACCACCCCTACAGCCGTTTATGCCAGTATCCGTGCCGTCAGTGAGAACCCTGTAACGATGTTGCTATGGGCGATGGCAATCCTGATGATCACCGGGCTTTCATTTGCCACGCTAATGCTGGGATTTATCGTGCTCTACCCATTACTGGGTCACGCCTCATGGCATGCATATAAAGATCTGGCCGACGCTGATGCGTTACCGCTACGAGCAGAGTTTCCCGCCAATGAATGAACCTCTGCTTGATGAAAAAATGGTTTCGGAGCTGGGCCTCACTTTCGGCCTGGTCTTCTTTATCGGCTTCATGCTGTTCATCGTCTTTGACCTGGCGCGCAAATCAGGCGCCGGCCCATTCGGCACCTTTGTCCTGTTCTTCGTGCTGGCCTTTGGCATCTTCGCTTTCATAATGAAGAATGTCATCCAGTGGTGGCTGGGTATCGAATAATCCAGATTTAAGTGGACGAAAAAAGGGGGCGTAGTGATAATAATCACTGCGCCCCCTTTTACATGAGAGGCCTGTATAAATTCTTTTCTCTATCTCAAATATACTCTCACGAACCTTGTTTGATCATATAATCAAGTACAGCTTTTAACTCATCTTCACTGCAGTTCATACATGTGCCTTTCGGTGGCATTGCATTTAGGCCATTCTGCAGGTTTGAGTAGAGGGCGTCGCTGCCTTTCGCAATACGAGGTGCCCAGGCAGCTTTATCGCCCAGCTTGGGCGCACCGGCCACACCGGCATCGTGGCAGGCAATACAGGCTGTCTTATAGATCGTTTGACCGTCTCTGGCTACAGCGGCTGGTTCAGCTGGCGCTTCGACCGGCGCGGCTGGCTCTGCAACTTCTGCCTCAGGCTTGGCTGGTTCAGACTGAGCAGGCTCAGCTACCTGGGGTGCAGGCTCTGGCGTGGCAGTGGCCTTCTGCTCGGGAGCTGTTTCTTTATCGGAGCACCCGGAAATTGTTAGTGCTGAAACCGTAAGAACTGATAAAAGAAACTGTTTATTTAATTTTAAAGACATAGTTAGACCTCGGATAATTATCAAAAATATATACAACCAAGTTTAAGTAAGCGCTGCTCAAATATCTATATTCATAAATAGTATAAAGAAGAACTAAACATTCATCGAACTGGCGTGGTCACCGGTATCATATTGTGTCCTGTTTCCAGATAAGTATACTTGTGTTCTCAACAGACAGTCTTATAAACACAGAGAGGGATATCTATGTTATTTACCATCAACCATCTGCCACGCCAGTCTGCCAAGACACGAAAGAACCGCTAGCTTCACCCTGCACACCAATATACAGAAGCGGGCATTACAGAAAATAGAGCTTATTACATAAAACAACAGGAGTGATTTATGAAAAGAATAATTATATGCGCCGACGGGACCTGGAACAGGCCAGAACAGTTACATAAAGATGATTACCCGACCAATGTATTAAAGTTTGCTCGCGGAATTGCGCCGCATGACTCCAAAGGCGTTAAGCAGGTTGTTTTTTACGATTGGGGTATTGGCTCCTACCATGACAAGATCACCGGCGGTGGATTAGGCGCTGGATTAGAGAAAAATGTTATGGACGGATATCGCTTCCTGGTCCATAACTATGAATCCGGTGATGAGATTTATCTATTCGGATTCAGCCGAGGCGCATATACCGTAAGAAGTTTATGCGGCCTGGTTAATAATTGCAGCATCCTCAAGTGTGTCGAAGGCAAACGAATAGAAGAGGCATTTACTCTATATAAGAACAAGCGACATAAACCCAGAGGCGCTTACTCCAAAGACTGGAGAAAGAAATATTCTATAAAGGATAAAGTAAATATTAATTTTGTTGGCGTCTGGGACACTGTTGGTGCGATGGGGCTTCCTTTTACCATATTTGGCTTGATTAAGGACAAGCACTTATTCTACGATAGAAAATTAGGCAGCAACATCATAAAAGCTCGTCACGCACTGTCACTGGATGAGAACAGGGATGATTTTGAACCAACGATCTGGGAGCCAAGAGAGAAGGTTAATCTCAAACAGGTCTGGTTTGCAGGTGTTCATTCTGACGTAGGCGGCAGTTATAAACCTGATAACGATGGAACCGTTCTGGCAGACATACCGATGAAGTGGTTAATGAAAGAGGCGCAATCAGACGGCCTGGCCTTTGAAGGATACATGTCTATGCATAAGCTTAATCCTCTCGCCTCACAGCATAATGAGTACAAGGGTAAATATTTACTACTTGGCAAGTATCAAAGAAAAATCCCTGACAAGAATACAACACCTACCTTTGTACATAAAAGCGTAAAGCAAAGGTATAAAGCTGGAAAATATAAAAGTGCACCAGTCGAGAAGTATATAGCCGAGCATAAAAAGTGGCCGCCAACCTGTTCTTGATAATAAGCACTAAAAGAATATACGGAACCCTGGCACAGCCAGGCCCTTCACCCTGCCCCCTTAGAGGGGGGGGTATCACATATATGATAGTGCTGATTGGGCACTTCAAATGAGCTTCCATGCTCCGCCCTTTCCTGATCTTACCGCTTGTCTATGCTGCCTCAGCTGCTTCCGCAGCGCCTTCCTTCATAACTGTGGCGAGCAATTCGTAGACAGCAGCCCAGGCATTCTTCACTTCATCGGTGAATGCCTCACCCAGCCCCTGCTCAAGCGTCCATAACAATGTGGCACCGACGACATTATAGTCTCTGTCTTTAACGCCATAACCAACGTGGTCGGCACCCATCTTCTTCAATACAGGAACGAGCGGCTCAACATCGTCTAATGCCGCTACTGCTATGCTGATGGTCTTCATCAGCTTTTTGCCCTGTTCCGTCATATCATTTTTGAACATCTTTTTATATTCTGGCTCAAGCTCGAATAAACGACCGTAGAATAATTCTGCCGCCTTGTCTGCGATGGGAACAACCATCGTCCATGTGCTCTGCACCAGTTCTTTCTGTTGTGGAGTAATCATAATTTACCTCGTGGAGTACTATTAAGTTTGTTTAGTTTGATGCCTGTTGCTCTATATAGAAGTTAGCCAGGAAAAGCATGTAATCCACCGCTGCTTTTACCTGTTGATCACTCAGTTCATCATTACCGCCGCGTGCGGGCATGCTGCTATAGTCCTCACCGATAAAGCCGTTGATGGCATGATCGTATAGCACGTCACGGTCTTTCACAACCCTGTGTTTCCAGTCATCCGGCTGCATAGGAATCGGTGCATCTGCGATACCATAACCGTGACAGTTCTCACAGTTCTGTAGCCAGATGTAACGTCCATTCTGGAGTGACGCATCCATTGCTCTTATGTATTGTGTACCTTCCGCGATCGCGATATACGAAGTCACAGATGTGAATACAAGTGCAGCGGCAGTGATGAACCTGAGCAAGATCTTATCTCCCTTCTCTATAAAATATTAACCGTCGACAGGGATACGGATGACTACGCCGCCCATCACGTCACCGATCTTGAAGTCTTTCTTGGGTGTATCTGGATGCTTGTTATGGCATGAGACGCACACTGGTGCGACACCGGTGTCGGCATACACCGCGGTAAAATAGGTCTGACCACCGAGCTTTTCTGTGGTGTAGTAGTTCTTGCCCTTGTTCTCTGCAACATACTTCAGGCCCTCTTTTTCAGCATCTGTCTTCGGTGCGTTCTGCTTGTTGATCGGCCACAGCGATTGAAGTGTGTAACTAAAGTTGACGTCGTCAAGCTTCTCGGCACGTTTCATCGCCAGTTCTGAGCCAAAGCGGAACATCTGTGCAGGAAGCACCAGCGCCTTGTCATCTTCGAAATGCTCCGACGCCTTGATCACCTTCTCTTTCTTTACCAGCCGGTTGACGATTTTCTTGGTGTACACCGAGCGGTCGGAGTCCATCACCAGGTGCAGTGCATCGGCCATGGCTTTTACCGACACGGTTGCATCGGTACTCGCGCTGATGGCTGTTGCCGCTGCCAGTGTCGATATAGCTGTTGCCAGTACTACGTTACGTTTCAAGTTTTTCATAATCACCTCTTTGATTTAATGGAAAGTTTGTGTCACCAGCCTTAATGACTGGGAACAGTTGAATTATTTATATCTCACCCTAGAAACCGAACATGCTTGCATCATCATCTTCTGCCGCTTCTTCATCACGGCGTTTTTTCTCACGGTCAGCGAGATCCATGGTCTCGATATGTCCCAACGGTGCCGTGGCGAAGTTATTCTTGATCAGCGTTTCGTCCGTGAGAGAATCAAGCGCGAATTCCAGGCCGTGGCAGTGCTGGCATGTAGAACGGATCATCTTGCTGTTAGGTGAAAAGTTGGCGCTCTGGTTATGATCGACGATGGTGCGGCTCATCCACTCGCTGACATCGTAATTAACCCGCGGCATGTGGCAGCTGGCACATGACACGCCGGTGCCAGGCTCCGCGCTACCGTTGACCTCTTTCAGCCACAGCGCATAGTGTGCTGTCTGTTTATAAGCATTACTGTGTTCATCGTTATGGCATTGCAGGCATGATTCGACGGCAGCCGTCTGTATGTCATATCGGTGCGCACCGTGACAGCTGTTACAGGTAAGCTGCTCGTGGCCGGCATCTTCATGCATCGGCAGCTGTGCTTCGGCCGGCGTCATCGCAGGTAGCCCCTGCTTCAGCTTCATGCCGTGTTTACCTTTCATGAATCGGTCGACTTCTACGTTGTGACAGGTGCTGCATGCTTCCTGGCCCGGGTGCTCATGCCAACGTTCTTCACCGTCGACTTCTTTCAGGTGGCAGCCGCTGCAGTTCACACCGGAACGTGCGTGCGCGGTTTCCAACCAGTCTTTTTCTATCGTCGGATCAACTTCTAGTCGGTCTGTCGCATCGATATCTTCCGCGGTCAGCTGCTGTACCGGGTAACTGTCGTGCGGGTACTCGGCGATCTCGTAGATGACCGAGATAAATTCTTTTTCCGGCAGTACGACTTCCGACAATGTCGGCGGCTCATGCAGGTGCTTGATCAGGTAGTTGGTATAGAGTGAACGGTTGTTATGGTAGTTATGGCAACCTGAGTCCTTACAGGTAGCAAACCCCATAGCTTCATGTGACGGCCGCTCTTCCGCGACATCTTCATGGCAATAGAAGCAGAAATCTTCAGGCTGCGTGACGCCGTCTTTTGCTGTTATCTCAGGTTTATGTTCTGTGTGACAGCTGACACATTGCAGTGCATTGATGTTACTGAGCAGGTCTGCGTTGCGGGGGTCTTTAAATTTTTTCGCCGGATGCGAATCGAACGGCTTCACCCTGTCTTCACCGTGACAATCGACACAGGATTGCTGGATCACTTCTCCGCCGCCGAAGGCATCGGTATGGCAGGCATCACAGGCCTGTTCAAGCTGATGATGCCCCGGGCTTAACGGCCCCGGCATGAAGATGCTCTTGTCTGTTTCTTCACCCGTCATCGTGTAAGCCAGCCATGCACCGGCGAACACAGACATTACCAGCCAGGTTATCCACTTCATCATCGTATCGTTAATCTTTATCGCCATGTCTGAAACCCGTATCAATAAAAGTAGGTTTTAAGTACATGGAAACCGAGTAACACCGGCAGTGACCACGACAGGAAGATATGCGTCCTGTTCCACAGTTTTCTTTTCTTCTTCGCCTGCGCCGGAACCATCTTCTGTTCGGTCGCGATGACCGTACCGGCCCGCGCACCGACTGCAGCCAGCAACAGGAAGTTGATCAGCAGCAGCATGTTGAGCTCGTTGCCTATACGGAAGCCGGTATGAACGATGAGCGCAACCAGGGCACCGACACCTAGCACGATATGAGACATGCGCCACAGGTCGTAATCACCCAGGGTGAATTTCGACACGCGTTTACGCAGTGAGACCAGCAGGCCGATAGTAAACAGGCCGAGGATGCTGAAACCGCTGATCTGTTTCAGCAGCGAGTCTCGCCACAGCAGGTCCCAGCGGATCTCGTTCTGCACACTGCTTGCATAGGGAATATGCGAGATCAGCAGGAATAATGATGCGATGATCAGTGTTGTGGCAGACAGGCCGATTAGCCCACGCCACGCGCGCACCGGCTCCTGCTCTACTGACTCACCAATCATCTCGGCAAGCAGCGGTTTACAGGATCCGCAGACACTGCCTGCACGTGTCTCCTCTGTAAGACAGGTCACGTTTTCACAGCCTTTATCCAGTGCAGAAGTCAGACGCCCTCGTGTTACCCCGGTACAGTTACATACCGTAGCCGTTGCAGGCCATGCCGAGACATCGACATCTTCTTCACTGCCCCATAGGTTGCCGCTGTAGGAAAACCGAAATAGTTGCCAGAACCAGATACGGCGTTTTTCCATGATGGCTTCGTTGATGAGCTGGCTTTCATGCCACTTGCCGACAGCCATGGCACCGACGATATAGACACCGAAGATGCGAATCTTTCTGTATACACCTTCTTCTTTATCTATATAGGTATATTCTCTTACCGAGGCTCGTGCCTCTTCATTGATGCCGGTACGCCCCGCACTGAACACGGACTGCGACATGACCTTGAGCTGTGTTGCACTGGTAGAACCTACATACCTGGAGTCTCCGCCAGTCAGACGATCGGCAAGAACTGCTGCCTGATCGAAACCCGGTTTGACCAGACCATAGACGTACTCGTTATGCTCTGCGCACTCACCGATGGCATAGATATCTTTCTCTGAAGTCTGCAGGTAATCATCGACTCTTATGCCTTTACGGAACACCAGCTCCGCATCACGCGCCAGTGCGATGTTAGGCCGCACCCCGGCTGCTACGATGACGGTATCACAGGCGATATCTTTACCGCTGCGCAGGGTAATGCCCTCTACCCTGTTGTTGCCAGTAACACTGACGACGCTATCATTAAGTACGACGTTGATGCCTGATGACTCAACGAACTCACGCAGTAGAACCGCACCCTGCTCATCGAGCTGCTGCATCATCAGCCAGCTGTTGTGCTCGACAATGGTGATCTCGGTATTGTATTTCTGCATCGCACGCGCTGTCTCGAGACCAAGCAGGCCACCACCGATGACGACGGTATGACGCGTCCTGGTCTTTCTCGATAACAGTTCGTCTGCTTCCGTCAATGTACGGAAGGTATACACACCTTCATACTGACGGTTACCGAACATGGGAACGAACGGCACGGATCCGGTCACCAGCACCAGGCTGGAAAATCGCTGCACCCTGCCGTCTGCATCGGTGATGGCCTTCGTTTTCTTATCGATCCACTCGACGGCACAGTTATAGCGGTATTCGATGTTCGCCAGTTCTGAATGAGCTTCATCGATATTCAACGTTTCCCTATAGATCTCGCCTGCAAGGTAATCGGACAGCTTGACCCTGTTATAGGGTTGAACCGGCTCGCTGCCGTAGACCACAATATCTGTATCGGCATGACGAGTTACCAGCTCATGGACAAACTGCATACCGACGGGCCCGGTACCGACGATGACGATCGCCCTTGTATCGACGCTGACACGAGAAGCTCTGTTGCCCGCTTTCAACTGACGAGCCATGTACTCATCATCAATTTTTTGTAATGGTGTACTCATAAACCTCATACAAAAAAAATGGCGCTTGCATACGAATAAGCTCATATGCAAGCGCCATTGCTCTGTGAATTTTAAGTAAGGATAAAAACTGTCTACGATGACAGGTTCACTGGTTTATCTAAAGCACAGAGCGTGCCAGTTCGTGTAAGTGCTATTAAATACAAGGAATAATTCTTTTTATCTATCTCAGTAGTTTTTCAAATGCACCATGTGTGAACATAGAAATGTATCTCGCACCATAATGAAACCAGGTTATACAGGCACTATAAGTAAAATCCCGTTCACGTATCACACCCTTTACACGAAGTTGTGAATTCTTTATGAACATGATGTAACAAGCCATCACATTTTAGACATACTTTATTCATTTTAGAGTTACATGTTATTCAGCAAATATTACGCCACCTCAGAAATTAACTGAGCTGTAAAAAGTTGCCGCATATCTGCGACGCATTAATTTAAATTTTTAGGGGAATTCAAATGCTGAATAAATCATTACTGGTTGCTGCTATCGCCGTTGCAATCTCTGGTCCAGCCATCGCTGACCATAAAAAAATAACTTTAACTAAAACCACTGAAAGAATCTGCAAACGCTGCTGACGGTTACACCGCGCTTGACGGTATCCGCTGGACTCCATGGGGCACTGTACTGTTTGCTGAAGAAACTTCAGGCGGCATGTTGGAAATGGTTCTTAACGAAGACATGATGTCTGCAGCAGCCATCTATGACCGCCCTGCCGTTGGCCGCCTGGCTCACGAAGCTATCGATCTGGATAAAGATGGTAACGTTTACGTTGTCGACGAGCACCGCGGCCGTTCTTCTGGCTGTGACCTTGGCATTCCATGTGGCGGCTGCGTTTACAAGTTCGTACCACACACATACGGTGATTTGTCTTCAGGTGACCTGTACGTACTGGGCATTACCAGTGACTCTCGTCGCGACAACACTGGTCAGGGTGAATGGTTAGGCCCTATCGACCCATACATGGCTCGTGAATCTGGTACTGAATTCGGTGGCGCCAGCTACCAGCGGCCTGAAGACCTGGAAATCATCGATGGCAAACTGTACGTTGCTATCACAGAAGGTCCACGTGACGAGTACGGTAAGGAGTACTACGAAGGCCGCGTAATTTCTTTTGACCTCGAATCTATGGAAGTAAAGAACTTCGTTAAGGCCGGCGTTAACGCTCCTGTCGAAATCGGCAAGCCAGGCGAAGAAGGCCACCAGACTGGTTTCGACAGCGTCGACAACCTGGCTGAAGCGCCAAACGGCGACCTGATCATGATCGAAGACAACAAGCCATCTGACATCTGGTTCGCATCTACCAGGAGTGGCAAGTACGGCACCTCTAAAGACGTCGATCTGTTCGCTTCTCTGACTGATCCTGAAGCAGAAGGCACCGGCATCTACTTCAGCCCGACTGATGACAAGACGCTGTACGTAAACATCCAGCACTCTGCCGCTGAAGATGGTGACGGCACATGGGCGATCACTCGTAAGGGCAAAGGCCACTGGGGCAAGAAAGGTCACTGGCGTAAGAAAGACGACTAATATTCGTCCATACTAACCCAGACCATGAGAAGGGCAGCCATTCGGCTGCCCTTCTCTTTTTGTATCTGGAATATTTTCACGCAACTATGCCGACTTCTTTTCACAGGCGCCGTACCAGAATCTTATATCCTTCTCTAAAAACTCATCGTACGACATGTAGTGAGAACCATCACATGAAAAGTTAAGACCGACCAGGCCGTTCATTATGTTAAGTGACGCCGCCCGAAGATAGATCACTTCATCGACCTTCCGTAGAAGCTTGAAAGCCTTCAGCACGCTGCGCACCCTGTCAGCCGGTACCATGGCATCATCAGGATACGGCGTTTTCTCATAGGCAAGACAGACCGTCGGGTCGACGATCTCATCCAGCACATGCAGTCGATAACGATACGGATCATTGTATGTCCACAGTGTCGCACGTGAACTCGAAAAGTGCAGTTTGGCATGAAAGATGCCCTGCTCTGTCATCAACGACTCGATAACATCCATCACCTCATCGATATGCTCATCCATACTGCTGTATGTACGCGTCTGCTGAAACAAGGTGCCACGAATCGACGGGTCACCTTTTATCTGGCGCCATTCATGCGTCATGATCTCGTTAACATTTTTCAGCGGCAGATCATTGAGGCCGAAATCGGCCGCCACATAACCTAACAGGACACTGCCATCACGTACCATATACAAGGCAGTGATACAGGGTCGTCTTGTCTGTTTATCGATATAAACATCACTCAGGATGACGCCCGAATCTTCACCTGTTTTTATATTCTGCAGATAGGGTCGATCAGACAGGTCCTGGCCGATGATGGCGTCATCGATGATTACATCCGAGATGTTACTGCTGTACTGCACACCACTACTATCGATGACATACAACAACCTGCAATGATGCTCCGGCTTATCGATCAGGTACTGTTTTAAAGCGTTGTCGAGACTTATCCTGTCATGCCAGTTCTTTTCACATACAGACGCGACCAGCGTCAACGGCTCCACCAGGTAATCCTCGATGAAGCACCGCTGTTTCTTGATAGATTTTTCTAACCATCCCATAGTATTACGACCTGTTTATGCGACCTATCTATATGAGTACTTCTGATGCTGATATGATCTGTTCGGCAATCTCCCCGATACGTTTGTTGTGATTCATCGCCAGCTTGCGCATGGCATTGTATGCCTGGTCTTCTGACAGGCGCTTGTTCTTCATGATGATGCCCTTGGCTTTTTCAACGCTCTTGCGTTCCTGCAGTGCACTCTTCGTCTGCTGCAGCTCGTCTTTCAAGCTTTGCCGCTCTTCGAAACGCGCTTTGGCAACACCCAGCAACGATTCGAGTCTTGAGGGATCACTACAATCGACAACATAGGCTGAGGCTCCTGCTTTCACCGCCGCGTTGATTGCATCGTCACCGCTATCACTGGTGAACACGAGCATCGGCGTTGGCTGCTCTTCGTTAACCGCATGCATCTCTCGCAGCAGAGGCCTGTCGACTTCACCGCTGATAAAGATGAGAACATCAGGAAGCAAAGCAGTCACAAACTTCTTCGCGTCATCCTTTATACCGATCACTTTTAGCAGGCGATGCCCCTGCTCTGAGGCAACGTCCATCAAAGGCTTTGCACTATCGAGCCGATCTGTGACGATTATCAGGTCCATACAACTATCTTTTTATTCAACATACAGTTACAAGAGCAAGTTACATGCCAACAAAAATATGCAATATAGCTGCATTTATATGTGTAAATGACTTACGTTGCACCGATATCAGGCATGAGCATTAAGTTCTGCACTTATTATGTGCAATCACTCATCCCATCATCCGTTAAGCCATGCAGTATAATCATCGACTATAACAACAGACGAGCTCATCTTTATTATCCAATGCTGAATGACGCAACACAGCTTAGCTGCATCATCCTGGCCGGTGGCCGTGGCACCCGTTCGGGGGGCGCCGATAAAGGCCTCATCCCTTTTAAAGGCAGGCCGCTTATCGAACACGTCATCGAGCAGGTTGCACCGCAGGTGGATGACATCATCATTAGCGCCAACCGTAATACCGAGGAATATCAACGCTACTCGAACAAGGTAATTACAGATAATGATGGTGACTACCGCGGTCCACTCTCCGGCATCATCAGCTGTCTGCCACACTGTTCACATGCGCTCGTGTTGATCGTCGCCTGTGATATGCCCACTCTGCCAGAGGATCTTGCGGAACGCTTGCTGGCAGCTATCGATAACAATGCCATCTGCATAGCCACTGTCGACAGCCGGCACCAGCTTGCCCTGCTGATCCACAAAGATCTGTCCGGCTCACTTCAACAGCATCTGGACAAAGAGCAGTTAAGCCTGATCCGCTGGGTAGAGTCACTACCTTACTCAACAGCCAGATTCGATAGTGATACCGAGAAGTTTGCCAACCTGAACAAGCTATAAGCTCTAGCTGCCAAATTAAACTTGCACGGGCATAATATGCCCATCAAAATACCGCCATGGAAATTACTCCTCAGTATCGCAAACAGCAGACCAACCGCATCACCTGGTGGGGTGTTGCCGTCAACCTGATGCTTGCAGTGATCAAAACGGTCGGTGGTATCGTTGGCCAGTCACAGGCGCTGCTGGCTGATGGCATTCACTCTATCTCGGACCTGGCCAGTGACGGCATGGTGCTGCTGGCAGCGAAGCACGCCGGTGAAGAAGCCGATGAGGACCATCCCTACGGTCACGGCCGTTTCGAAACGCTGGCGACGGTAGTACTGGGTATTTTCCTCATCGTGGTTGCAGGGGGGATCGCCTATGATGCGGTCATCAGACTTCAGCATCCTGAAGATATCGTTATCCCGGCAACGTTTACCCTGGCGATAGCCGCAATCTCTATCCTTGCCAATGAAGGTCTCTACCATGCGACCAAAGCTGTCGCACATAAGATACGCTCACCGATGCTGGAAGCCAATGCCTGGCACCACCGCAGCGATGCGGTCTCATCGATCGTGGTACTGATCGGTATCGGCGCTACCTTTTACGGCTACCCGCTACTGGATGCAATCGCAGCGATACTGGTGGCATTGATGATCGCCAAGATCGGCCTCGACCTGAGCAAGCAAGGCATGCAGGAGCTGGTCGACACCGCGCTTGACGCTGAAACCGTTGAAGAGATCAAGGCGACGATAATGAGTATCGATGATGTTCGCCATATGCATATGCTTCGCACGAGGCGCATGGGACATAACGCACTGGTAGACGTTCATATCCAGGTTTCGCCAAAACTCAGCGTATCCGAAGGCCATCATATCGCCGAGATGGTCGAAATTGCGGTGACCGATAAATTTGATGAAATCAATGATGTCACCGTACACATCGATCCAGAAGATGACGAAACTGCCGCCAGTTGCAAGACCCTGCCATTGCGCTCAGAAATTTTGTTGACTTTAAGCAATGAGTGGGCAAAACATGATGTCCTTAAGAATATCGATGATGTTACACTTCATTATCTGGATGGTCGCGTTTACGTCGAAGCCTGCCTGCCAATCGCTCATTTAACGGACATGACGAGTGCAGAACGAATTCAACAAGAGTTCAACCAACTAAACAAACAAGTTTCGTATATTGGTGAGAGCAAACTGCGCTTCTGCTAAAACGCACCAATATGGTGCAGAGAAGCCAGGGACGCACTGATGCGGTGCGCCTTTTACCTGTTATGCGTCTAAATGGCGCATTTTACGGGGATTACCTTATTGGCATGATTCATGCAGAATCTACCCTGAAAAAAGGGACCGTTGATCAGCCTTGTTACCTGACATCGCTTTTTAAGCAATAACAGGGCCCAACCTGCCAGGATTAACCTGGTTGAACAAAGGTTCTTTTTGCCAGAATAAACTGAACACCAGTTAATCTGGCATAGTACAAGATAAACACCGTGCAGCCGAATGCCCAAACGGCATGATACTGAACGGATTTATATATTTTATTTAAATTGATATAGAGGCTCTAAAAATGTCTGCAACTGACGTTATGAATATGATTAAGGAAAAAGACGTTAAATTCGTCGATTTCCGTTTTACTGATACACAGGGTAAAGAACAGCACGTTTCTATGCCATCACACACCATCGATGAAGATGCTCTTGAAGAAGGCAAGATGTTCGACGGTTCATCTATCCAGGGCTGGAAAGGCATCAATGCATCAGACATGATCCTTATGCCTGATACAGCAACTGCTGTTATCGATCCGTTCTGTGAAGAAGTCACCATGAACATCACATGTGACATCATCGAACCGACTGATATGACTGGTTACAATCGTGACCCACGCTCTATCGCAAAACGCGCTGAAGCATATTTGCAGTCTACCGGTATCGGCGATACTGCATACTTCGGTCCAGAGAACGAATTCTTCGTCTTCGACGGCGTCCAGTGGGGCGACGAGATGGGTGGCGTTTTCTACAAGATCGAATCTGAAGAAGCGGCATGGAACACCGGTAAAGACTACGATGGCAACAACATGGGTCACCGTCCTGGCGTTAAAGGCGGTTACTTCCCGGTTCCTCCAATCGATTCACTGCAGGACCTGCGTTCTTCTATGTGTCTGGTTATGGAAGACATGGGCTGTATGACTGAAGTACATCACCACGAAGTGGGTACAGCCGGCCAGTGTGAGATCGGTGCACTGTTCAACACCATGGTGCGTAAAGCTGACGAAGTTCAGATCTACAAATATGTTGTACACAACGTTGCTCACGCATACGGTAAGACAGCGACATTCATGCCGAAACCAATGGTAGGCGACAACGGTAACGGCATGCACGTTCACCAGTCTATCTTCAAAGACGGCGAAAACACTTTTGCTGGCGACCTGTATGGCGGTCTGTCTCAGACTGCTCTGTACTACATCGGCGGTATCATCAAGCATGCTAAAGCACTGAACGCTTTTGCCAATGCTTCAACCAACAGCTACAAACGCCTGGTACCGGGCTTCGAAGCACCCGTTATGCTGGCTTACTCAGCGCGTAACCGCTCTGCTTCTATCCGCATCCCTCACGTTTCTGGCCCTAAAGCTCGTCGTATCGAAGTCCGCTTCGGTGACAACACAGCTAATCCATACCTGTGTTTCGCTGCGATGCTGATGGCCGGCCTTGACGGCATCAAGAACAAGATTAATCCGGGCTCAGCTGCTGATAAAGACCTGTACGACCTGCCACCTGAAGAAGAAGCCAAGATCCCTCAGGTTGCTTTCTCATTTGACGAAGCACTGAAAGCACTGGACGAAGATCGTGCATTCCTGACTGAAGGCGGTGTATTCGATGATGACATGATCGATGGTTTCATCGCACTGAAGAGCGAAGAAGTACAGCGCTACCGCGCATCTGTACATCCTTGCGAATTCGATATGTACTACAGCGTATAAAAACCGGATCAGCACTCATGTATCGCCCTTAGCTATATATATGGGCTCTGCATGAGTTAGATGTTTCAAAAAAGGCCTCGCAGATGCGGGGCCTTTTTTATTGCATGGTGCCATTGCACGGGCTATGCTTGTGGGTATGAATACTTCAATGATCATACGTTTTCTGGTACCTGCTTTACTGCTCAGCTTCACAGTGCATGCAGGCTTATATAAAGGCCTCGATGAAGAAGGCAATGTCGTCTATTCTGACAAGCCGTTCGATAACTCAGAGAAGTTCAACCCGCCCCCGCTAACCGTGGTCGAACCGACGAAGGTCGCGCCTAAAGAAGAAGCTGTCGAGGAAGAGAAAAAGCCTGAAACGGTATACACTACCTTCACCATCACCTCACCGAAGAACGAAGCAACTATTCGCAACGAACCTGATGTGGTCGTTAATATGGTGCTCGATCCGGCACTTGCTACCAGTGAAGGTCATAGCATCTGGCTGCTGCTCGACGGACGCCCGCTGATCAAAAAGACCAAGAGCCTGTCGCTTCCGATCGGACGTCTCGATCGTGGCACCCATACCTTGCAGGCACAGGTCAGGAACAGTGCCGGCAAAACGGTTATCAGCACGAAAAAAGTCAAAGTCTACATCCACCAGACGTCTGTCACGACTCGCGCCCGTTAGCCCTATCTATCACTGATATTTCCTTGCAGCATTGCTGGAAACGCACCATAATGGTGCGCTATCATTAGACCCACCCTGTAACTCATTCCAATAGTTTACCTGCAACAGCGTAACCAATTGAAATACATGGGCATTTAATAATTTTACCCGCGCAATCAAAACTGGTTCGGTTTTTGCATTAAGCAGAATATGGTCGCAAACGAATACAATTCAGCCCAGACAGTCATCGATAACCTGCATTCTGCCGTTATCGTCATCGGTGAGAAGCTACAGATTATCTGCATGAACCCGGCGGCTGAAATGCTTTTCCACATCAGCAGCAACCGAGCGACGGGTAAACATATCGGGGAACTGATCATCGATGCCCATGAGTTTATCGACCGAATCGAGCGTTCTCTGATATCTGCACACCCCTATACCGTTTATGACGAGGAACTGCACCTTCACACCCACCAGAGCATCGGGGTCGATTATTCCGTATCACCCGTTCAGTATGCTGAAGATCAAAAAACACTGCTGCTCGAATTTTACCGCCTCAAAACACAGCAGAAACTGACCCAGGAAGAAAGCATTCTCAGCCAGTACGAAGCCAGCAAATCACTGCTGCGCGGGCTGGCACATGAGATCAAAAATCCACTCGGCGGCATACGTGGCGCGGCACAGCTGCTCGAACGAGAGCTGGATGATGAAAATAAGCAGTTTACACAGATCATTATCAGTGAGGCTGATCGCCTGAAAAACCTGCTCGATCGCATGGTCGGTCCAAAAGAGATCCCGACCAGGAGCGAGGTCAATATCCACAAGATTCTGGAGCATGTACGACAGCTTGTGCTGGCCGAGAACGACGATGTCTTACTGTCAATCGACTATGATCCCAGCATCCCTGAACTGCATGCCGATGAATCGATGCTGATCCAGGTGATATTAAACATCACACGCAATGCCGTACGCGCTGCAAGCGAACAGCCGGAGAACGAAGGCCGTATCATCTTCCGCACCCGTGCAAAGCGCAACTGCACCATCGGAACCAGGACTTTCCCGCTGGTCGCCAGGGTAGATATCGAAGACAACGGTATCGGTGTTGCCGAAAAACTGCAGGAGAAGATATTTATGCCGATGATCACCGGCCATGCCGAAGGCACCGGTCTCGGCCTTTCCATCGCACAATCACTGGTGCAGCAGCACAAAGGGCTGATCGAGTTCAAAAGCGAACCGGGAAAAACAGTCTTCACCATCCTGTTACCCATTAAAACATCCAATGGAGAAAATGAATGACAACTCAAAGTCACATCTGGATCATTGATGATGATGACTCGATCCGCTGGGTCCTGCAGAAGGCGCTTGAAGGTGCTGGCTTCCAGGTCACCAGCTTTGATAACGCCAATACCATCCTCGACAAATTAACCAGGGAGCAGCCTGACGCAATCATCACAGATGTGCGCATGCCAGGCATCGACGGGCTTGAGCTGCTGTCTCACCTGTCCACCGATTACCCGGAACTGCCGGTCATCATCATGACCGCTCATACGGACCTGGACAGTGCAGTTTCCGCTTACCAGGGTGGTGCCTTCGAATATCTGCCGAAGCCGTTCGACATCGATGATGCTGTCACCATCACCCAGCGTGCCTGCAGCAAAAAACAGTCTGCCGCTAACCAGTTAGATGCTGGCAAGGAAGGCCCTGAGATCATCGGTGCTGCACCGGCGATGCAGGAAGTCTTCCGTACCATCGGCCGCCTGTCGAAATCGGTTATCAGTGTACTCATCACCGGAGAATCGGGTACCGGTAAAGAGCTGGTCGCCCTGTCCCTGCATAAACACAGCCCGCGTGCTGATAACGCGTTTATTGCCTTGAACACGGCCGCCATCCCAAAGGAGCTGCTGGAGTCAGAGTTATTCGGTCACGAAAAAGGTGCGTTCACCGGTGCACAGGCCTTACGCAAAGGCCGTTTCGAACAGGCCGATGGCGGTACGCTTTTCCTGGATGAGATCGGTGATATGCCAGCCGAGCTGCAGACGCGTTTATTGCGAGTACTTGCCGATGGTGTTTTCTACCGCGTCGGTGGTCATACACCGATCAAGGTGAACGTAAGAGTCATCGCTGCCACACACCAGAACCTGGAAGAACATGTTAAGCAGGGCCTGTTCCGCGAGGACCTTTTCCATCGACTCAACGTCATCCGCATTCAACTGCCGCCACTGCGCGAGCGTAAAGAAGATATACCTGCACTGTTAAACCTTTTCTTACAACGTGCGATCAAGCAACTCTCTGCTCAAGGTGAAGAGATCGAACCGAAGACGATCGATGCGGATACTATGGCCTACCTGACGTCCTTGAGCTGGCCGGGTAATGTACGCCAGCTGGAAAATACCTGTCACTGGCTGGCGGTAATGACCTCGGGTCAGACCGTTCACATGTCTGACCTGCCGGCTGAGCTGCTGGCAGACAACAAGGTATCCAGTTCTGAGTCTGGCGGTGACTGGAAACAGATGTTATCGAATATCGTACAGCAGCAGCTGATCGCAGGTGAGACCGGCGTGGCCCCACTCGTCATCTCTGATGTCGAAAAGATTCTGATCGAAGCGGCTCTGCAGAAGACCAGCGGCCGCAAGAATGACGCTGCCAAACTGCTGGGCTGGGGCAGGAATACACTGACACGGAAGATTAAGGAGTTAGGACTGTAGGCCCTGATTCCCGATCGCGGCAAGCTCGACAATGTGCTTGAGATTACTGATAAATCGTTGTTACTTATAGAGAGGCGTCACTTATCGATACAGTTCATATAAGCCTGCTCGACATTATCACCGCTGTATGACTGCTTGAATTCAACTGGCGTGCCCGAAAAATAGATCTGGCTGTTATGCAAAACGGCCATGGTGTCGGCCATTTCCTCGACATCTGCCAGTACATGCGAACTGAAGAAGACGGTAACACCTTGCTGTTTCAAATCAGCCAGCTGCTTCTTGAATAACACGCGTGCACGTGGATCGAGCCCACTCATCGGTTCATCAAGGATCAGTAACTTCTTTGCGCTCAACAGGCACGAGGCAAGACCCAGCTTCTGTGTCATCCCCTTTGACAGCTTATTCACCGATTCCCGCATGACGGACTTATCGAGCTCCAGTCCATCGAGCACACTGTCGATCTGTTGCTTCGCTTGTCTTCGCCCATGAAGTCGCAACATGTACTGGATAAAATCCAGCCCTCTGAGGTGTGCCGGCGGAGAAAAGCGATCTGGCAGGTAAGCCACTTCATCACGGGAATGCACCAGTCGATGACTCTTGCTGTTAATCGTTATCACGCCGGAATCGATACCGACCAGGTCGAGTATGGATTTGATCAGGGTAGATTTGCCGCTGCCATTCATACCGACTAGGCCGAAAAACTCCCCCGTTCGGACTTGCAGATCGATACCATCCAGCACCTGCTTCTTCGCATAACTTTTAACAACTTGTTGGCAATCGATAATCATGGCGCAAAGAATAAAAACCACTCCAAAAAAAAGAGTCCTGAGGGACTCTTTTTTATCTTAACAGTAACCGGGTTGTTATTTATCAGTTTGTGAACCTAAAATTTCCAAACCTGGAAATTATTAACTCTAGAAGTATCTGAGCCTAGAAATTTCTGAAAACGGCAGCACAGTTAGAGCTGGGTGTCTGCAAACCATACAGGTTTGGGTCGGCAGCATTCTGGCAAGCTGTTACCTCTGCTCCACCCCAGCCTGAACCTGTAGCACCTAGCTGCATGGCACCTGAGCCGGCATCACCGTCATCTACTTTCCTGTCCAGCTCTGCCAGTACTTCGACCGGAATTCCACGGCCAGTGATCAGCTCGTGCGCATCGATAGGATTTACTGCTGCAGCCTGGGTCTGGTTCATTGCACCATAGTTCAGGTTCATGCCGGCGCCGAAACCGTTATCCGGACAAACAGTGACAGGGCAGCCATATTCATCTGGGTTTGTAACGGTTGCAGCCGCGTTATCATAACCGCCAGTGATGTAACCCGCCGCTTCGAGGTGCATCCAGATCATGGCACGCTCTGAAGGAGAATCCGCACCACCTGCATCGCCAACCAGGCCATTACCATCACCATCGGTTGGTGCACCTGGCAGGTTTACACTCGCCTGTGTATAATCACCGGGGAATGCACGGTAACGGTCCTGAAAACTGAACCAGGCGGCGGTAATACCATCGACATTATTATTCAATGCGCGCACCCTTGCGGTATTAATCAGCTCCTGACCTTTGAGGACACCCCCAAGCAATAAGCCGATAATAACCAGTACGATGGCGATCTCAATCAATGTAAATCCGCTCTGTCTTCTCATAACCATATTCATAAAATTTGTCTCAATCTAACTGCATTGTTGTTATTTTTATTACAGCAATTACTATACCAACCTTTTATAGCCCATAATATCGGACTTTGCAGGATATTCATTCACTTTTTTTCATAAAAATCTGTCGATTTTTCAACACTTTGTTGCTTTTTTAACATTTTTTCTTCTAACACGGCAATTTTCTGTACCAGAAAGTTGAGTTCATACGGATCGGTGATCTCATTACTCTCGATCAGCGCCTTCACCAGGCCTTTGGCCGCCTCTACTTCACCCATATCTTCGAGCACGATAATCTTCATATCCTTTGCCCAGTAGGGCACATTTTCACCCGTTGCTTTCTCAGAAAGTGCGTTGGCATATTTCAGTGCCAGATTCAGGTCTTTTAACTCGTGCTTCGCCGTTATGATCACATGTGCCAGCCAGCGCCAGTATTTGTTCGGGTTCTCATTAAACTTATAGAACACGTAATCCAGCATGATACGCTGCTTCTCAGGATTCTGGATACTGCCATACACCCTGGCCGCAACCAGCATCGGATAGTGCCCCTCCGGGTCGAGTTCGAGGATGGTATCGAGCCATTCGGTCAGGCGAGGATAATTCAACTGGTGGAAAGATATGCTGGCGCCCGGCTGATTATCGAAAGCCTGCAACCAGAGATTTAAGAATTTTGATGCGGCGATCGGCTCACCCAACGAGCTCATCACATAGGTTCTGGTGGATAAGGGCGGCGCCAGATCGGTGGCTTTGGCGACAACCGGATCCTGCATACTGTGCCACAGGAGTTGCATACACAATGCGATGATCAGAAGCACTTTGACTGACCGGGGCACATCAGATAACGGCCTGTCTTTATGCAGGTAATGTTGATGCATCAAAAGTTTTTCCGGTAAAAATCAAACAGCGCGATAAACGAAAGGAACAGCAGGTAGATGACCGTCTGGCCAAACAGCGGGATAAGCACACTCCAGTCGGCCGTGTTATAGGTTAACCATGCCGTCTGCGTAAAGCGATGCAGGTCAGGCAGCAGCCAGGTCAGCATCTCGATGAAGCCATCCATGAACTTCTGTGCAATCGTGGTGTGCGCGATGATCGGGTATTTCGACATGAGATAGATCGAGGTTACGATTCGCGAAGCACCATAGATGATAAAAACGCCCGTCAGTGCGGAAGGCACCTGGTTGAAGGTGAACAGCATGACGAGACTGAGGGCGACGACCAGCACCAGCTCGAAAAATAAGGATATGGACCATATTGCAACCTGCCCGGAATCAGCATAGAGCAATAGCAATAGTGCAAAGACGACTGATATCAGCGCTGCAACATGAAAGAACCCGATCAGCTTGCCGAGATAATAAGTGCCACGCCTGATCGGCATCGCCAGGATCATCTCCAGTGTTTTATCCTGCAGCTCTCGCACCACACTGGATACTACAAAAAGAGTAACCATCACGACGGCACTCATCCGCAAGAAGGCAGCAAGGATGGCAACCTGGGTAACGCGATGCTCGGTGATCGCAAGATCGCCGATAAACTCCACAAGCGCAAAGCTTATTCCAATAACCAGCAGGGAAAGCAACAGCAGTCTGTTTCTGAACGATTCGATGATGGTGAAACGGGAGATTGTAAGGATCTGTGAAATCATTTATTGACTATCGTTATTAGCAGTCTAAAGACTGTATTTCATTGATTTACCTGGGATGATTATAGCGGCTAATCATACAAAGAGTCTAAGCATGTTCTACAATATCAGGAAATCATAAAATATTTTCGTCTATGTCTCTGCACAATCAGTTTCTGCTTAAAAATGAACATCGCTTGTTAGGGCTGATGCTGTTTTTCCTGCTCGCGGCCATCCATGCAGGCAGTAACGATACCGTCGCTCAGAGCTTTCTCATCGCACACTTCGGTTTCTTTCTGTTGTGGCAGCCGGTGGTCAATCAGCATTCGAGGTTTAACAATATCCAGCTGATTATTCTGCTGATGCTCATCGCCGCCTTTATCTACTGGTTCAACCCCTGGCTGAATGCTTTCTGGTCACTTTCACTACTGAGCATGCTTACCGGTCGCATTTTCGCACGCGGACTATCACGCGCAGCCTACGGTCTTGCCGTGGTGACCTTATTCATAGAGCTCATCCTGCATATCACACCAGAACTATTCAGCCTGACCGCATTATCTTCTTCTATGCAGCCGGTTTTCGTCACCACCATACTACTAGCCCCTCTCGCACTGCTGCTATTCCCCACGACAGATATCGTTTCCAACCAGGTCGATTTTATCCGGGGCTTCCTGGTCGTCATCCTCGCTGTATTTTTATGCATGAGCAGCGTACTCGTCAGCCTGTCAACCGATCACAGTTATATAGAATCACTGGCCATAAGTATCATCCTGCTCAGTATGTTCTTGCTGATCACCGCCCTGCTGTGGACACCACGCGCAGGATTTTCCGGGCTGGCCCAGGTATGGGAAAAATACCTGCTTAACATCGGTGGACCATTCGAGCAATGGCTCACCCATGTAGCTACCCTCGAATCCAACTCGAGCCTGAGGCCGGCAAACTTCCTCTCTGCCAGTCTGCGTTACCTGATGCAGCAGCACTGGATATGCGGCGTAAGCTGGCAGGCAGATGATAAAGAAGGATTCGAAGGAGAACCTTCTTCGTATAAAATAAACATCGATGACGAGAAGCTTAAACTGACGGTTTTCTCACACACGCCTGTAGGTCCATCTTTATTACTGCATGCCAAGCTATTACTCAGTGTGTTGACGTTCTACTACCGTGCAAAACTGCAGGAACAGCAGTTGATCCGACAAGCGCACATGCAGGCAATCCATGAAACCGGTTCCAAACTGACGCACGACGTTAAGAATATCCTGCAGTCGACGCATACGATGACACAGATCATCAACGATAACGATGCAGAGATGCAGGAGATCATCGATATTTTGAAGAAACAGATGCCGTTGCTGACTCAACGCTTGAACGTTACGCTGGAGAAACTGCGTACACCCAGGAACTTTGAAAGTAGCGGCCAGATACTCAGTGGTTCACTGCTGCAATGGTGGAACCAGTTACAACTTCGCTACACCGGGCGGCATATCGAATTCGAATCTGATGTAACTAACGACGTGCAGATCCCTGTCGATATCATTACTACCGTGATAGAGAATCTGCTCGACAACGCCAGGAACAAACGTTCACGTGAGCCGGATCTACAGATCACCGTCACCTTATCTACACATGGCGATGATGTTCATCTTACGGTAACCGATACCGGAAGCCCCATCACACCACAGGTGCACGAACACCTGTTTAAAGAGGTGGTTTCATCACATGATGGATTTGGTATCGGGTTATACCAGTCTTATGAGCTGGCTCAAAATCATGGTTTCGATCTAACGGTGGCAGATAACAACCCTGGCAATGTCAGCTTCAGCCTTACCAGGGCAAGTTGTTAATCTTTATGGCAACACGCCCACTTCAACCATCTTGGCCTTGAGCTCGTATGAGTTGATCCACATCAGGATATCATCAAAGGCACCGCCCGCTGCTGCGACGCCCTCCTCCGTCTTGAAGCGTTGCATAAATACCGAGTTACCATCTGCATTCTCAATCTCATCATCATGACCATTGCCAGGCGCAGGTATCGCATCACGATTTACACCTTCGACACTCACCCCACCCAGGCCATTTTCACCCCTGGAAAACACTACAGCGACCGCATTTGGTGCAACCGCAACAGCGAGATTATTGATTCGTGTATTTATCTGGGCCGAGTTAGCATCACCTGTAGCCAAATCGAACCCTGTATCTCTCGAGAAATCCGGATTGACCCAATAGCTGTACCTGTTATTCCAGGGGTCAGACTGAGCTATACCTAAACTGACCCAGGGCAGCGTGGCGACTACTGTACCCGCAGTACAATTTCCACCCGCATCTCTATTTTCTATCCCGTCAGGGGGAACATCCGTATCTGGACAAGGTAAATACACTGGTGAATTTGTATAAGCATATGCCATGAGAACCTGCTTGATCTCATCCAGCTCACTCACCGTGTTATCCCGGCGAGTTGTCTCGATCCTCTCAGCAAATGTGCCAATGAAGCTACCAACAAGCAAGCCCACGATTACCAGCACGACCGCAATTTCTACCAGGGTAAAACCTTTCTCGTTAGCATTACGTCTCATGTTATTTTTCATGGTGCAATCACCTTAACAAAATCTTCTGCTTCATCAGCATCATAAACACCGTCGATATCAATGTTTTCACCCTCAAAATAATCGGCAATTACATTGCTTGGCCTGTTACCGCCTGTAGTATCGCGGCCAGCAAAAACGATTATCGCTTGTGCATCGGTTACCAGTGGCGCCGTATTATTGACAGTAAAGCAAGGTGGGTTAGCACCGTTACCACACGTCAGGCCATTAGCAGGTGGCGCATTCTGAAAAGCGAAATTATAGAGTGTCGTCCCAGCCCAGCCTTCATCGACCATCCAGTTTGAGGGAACAGGTGCAGCGGCAGTCACTGCACCAACCGTGCAATTATTTCCCCAGTTTACCGGTTGGGCGGTATCTAACGGCAGGTGGCCAATGCGCAGTTCGCCTCCGATGGGAGGTGCCAACCCTGCACTATCGTAAGTCATTTTGGCTGGATTAAAAGAAGAAGCTTCCGGATAGGCATCACATGTCAGGTAATAATCGTTGATCAGGTCCTCGAAATCCTTGGCAACTCTCGCCTTTACCAGATCCATGACTTCATCATATGTAATAACCAGTATCAGGTCATTGACGATGATGTCACCTGCAGCATCTCTAACATAACCGGAAACAAAGCCATCTGTCGTCGAATTGGTAAATGATGCATTATCTTCACCAAAGGCAATATCCAGATAATTCTGCGGGTCATCTCTTTGTAGTGCGGTAGCCCGGCTCTGTATCAGGCCGTCATTTCTTACCAGCGCCTGGCCTGGGGCAATGATAACTGCAACCACACCATCAATTGAGGCACCATCAAAACGTATACCACCGTCAGCATCACGCACCGTGATTTCACCTGTGGTCGATGAGTTGATGGTTCTGTCTGCAAAGTTGGCATAATTCGATGATACTGCGTACCAGAGCAGCTCACCTGTTCCATCTCGTAATTCTTCACTCAACACTGTCGCCCATGGGAATCTCCCCATGGTACCAGCACCAAAAGAATTGCAGCCGGGCAATACTGAACCTGGCGTATCGGAATCTCCATCAAGATCATCATCTGGACAAGGTAAATTTCCAGGGCCTTGTGAAGGATTACCAAGGCCTGCTGCGGTCTCTGGATAGTTTAAAGCATATGAAAGCAGCGCTTTCTTAGCCTTATTCAAGGCCATTCTGGACTGCTTAAGATTATCCACCTCCATCTTCACGATGGAGATCGATGTAAAATAGTAAGCGGTAAATGTTAACGCAAGCACTATAACAAGCACGAGTAGTGCAAGACCGTCTTGCCTGGTCGAATAATGCCTTCGTTGTTTATTGCTGGTCAACGATTTCACCCGTCTCTTTATGCCAGGTCTCACCTGGTTTCAAGCGGGCTGTTTTACCATCGACACTAATCGTTACTCGTTTGTTTTTACCAACGCTTGATCCATGAACCCTTACATCGCCAACACTGGACGACTTCAGTGTATTGTCATCATTAATCCACACTACGCTTTTGCCATCGCTGCGTGTTATATAACCATGCATATTAACTTTACTGGTCTGTCTTACACTTGCGCTCTTGCTTTGACCTGAACGCGCCGCATCGATATGCAAACGCTGCTGTCTATCTGTAAACAACTTACCCAACTCAGCAGCATCATACTCAGCTAACACTGGCGAGCTTGCCAGTAAGGGCAACAGGGTGATGATTAATTTCATGTATGATCTATGATGCATGCCATTAACCTGGTTTACGCTTATTACTATTGGCTCTTGCTCCCCTGAATGTGTACCATCCAAGTTCACAATAAGCTTTCATATTATTATCAGTATCGACGACCTTCTTGCTTATCTTTTCTATATCACAACTGTCAACGGCAAATAAGCCATCCGCCTTACGCAGGTCATTAAGAAGCGCAAACAAGTCTCCCTCATGCGCCATCTTTATATCAAGCGTCATCACACTCTTGAAGACGTCGATACCTCTGTACTCACGCTTAAGGCTGCGCTCTTTAAGCGGCTCCTGGCTGGAGATACTGTACTTGACTAAAGGCATACCACGCTTCTTCGCCGTATTCTGTATGGTCTCGAACCAGCTCAGACGATCTTCTGCGCCAACCACGCCCTGATTTACCAGCTTGAGGAAATTACTCTCAAATTCATCGATGATCTGGTTGCTCTCGACAGAGCTATTTATTTTTGACTGCCACAATCGCATAGCTCTCTTGGCGGACTGCTGATCCTGATGGATACCATCCATGTAGATATAAGAGATCGTTACGGCGATTGTTGTTGCTACCAGCACTAATGATGTAATAACAATCGCTCTAACAAGTGTTGGTGTTAATGTTGGAAATAATCGATCAAACATGTTCCGGCGCCTTCATGATTACTTTCAGACTAAATATACCCGACATCTCTTTGTTAGCACTACTCTTTCTATCAACCCCCGATTCAGTCGAGAACCTGCTCTCAGATCTTAGATCTACAGGCATAGACAATACTTCTACCCCCTTAACTCTTGTGTTTGCTTTAATTCTGCCAATGATGCCCTGAACTCTATTTACCGATTCACGGTAGTGATTCTCGGGAACATCGATGCGACCAGTAACGATGGCATAATGATTAACTGGTTGTTTACCAGTAAAGTTGGCAGCAACAACTTTATTATCCCTCTCATTTATATTGATTGCTTCCCATTCAATCTTGTCGATATGCAGGTCTCCATTTTCACCTTCGAGCATCTTGCTAAGACTGATAAGAAAATCCAGCGGTGATGTATCACTGTTAAGCTTGATACGTTCCGAAAGATCAACTGCCGAATTCATCACACCTGCATTTTGAAATACACCTTCGAAATCTTTAAACTTCTTTGAATATATTTCTCTGTAATTATTCTCTTCCTGCTTTAACAGAGAAATAGAGCGCTCATACTCAAACGCATCCGAGATATTCGCTTCGGTCATCAATACACCGACAATAATTACAAGCAGGCTGAAAGCATAGAGGGCTGCAGCAGCCAGTTTGTTATGATATCGGTGAAATGCTTTTTCGGGTCCATAATGACTGCGGAACGCACCTTGTCGTAGGGACAACCAGGCAAATATACCATCCGAGAATTTCTCGCCGACTCCTGTGATACCCAGTTTCTCATGCAGATCAGAAATTCGGTGTATCGTTACCGTCTGCTTTTCATCTGCCTTAAAATGCTGTTCTAATGAAACCAGCTGTTCGTCACTACCGATAATGTGCAGATTAATAGTTTCATTAGCACCTACCAGGTTCTGTGCACGTAAGAAGTCAATGGTGCGGCCAACCTCGGGAGCGGCAAGCTCTCCGATACCAGAAATATCCTTCATGTCCTGATTGATTATCGATTGCCTGCTCGACATCAGCTTGCCGTCTCTGAACAGCGTCTGCCGAACATTACTGTTTACCTGCTGACTGACAAGCAGAACGACATCGCTACCCGCTTTTATAGTCTTAAGAAGGTTTTTACTAACGATCGGCAGAGTCCATATACCAGAAAGCGGTACTTCGCACTCTTCGATGATGGTTAACCATGGTCGTATCAATAGGGGGTTGGTCATCGCACCCAGTAGCACGATATCATCCTTACGCCCTTTCTTCGTCCGGCCGATAATCTCGCTATATGAATATTCCTGACTGGAACGGTAGTATCTGTCGAGTAGCCGGTTTACCACGGCTTTTCTGTCACGGCCACGAACATGGGGGATCGCCTCACTCCTGAAGTCCTCTTCGATAACATCGACGAGAAATTTGCCTGGTATGTTCTCCGTCTGTTGCAGATAACTTCTGAATTTTTCCAGACCTTCATCGGTTGGCTCAAACGAGCTTGAACCTATCAGTGCATGCCCTTTCCAATGAAGCACACTCAAGCGGTAGCCGGTAAAGTAAAATAAACGTTTCATGCCTACAACTTCACTCCTGACACCGCATCATAAACAGGGCCAAGTACTGCCATCATAATCCACATCATGATACCGCCGAGCACTATCGTAAGTATCGGTAGTATGGTCGGCTCGATCTTATCGATAGACTCTTTAACTTCCCGGTTATAGAAATAACTGACGTTCAACAGTGCGTCATCCATCGCGCCCGTATCTTCGCCAAC
>Ga0180435_10001036_pt1 | contig 29226 bp, 24 predicted proteins | sample SS_ome_3_FD_132467 | JGI IMG/M metagenome (GOLD analysis project Ga0180435, IMG submission 132467) | Hypersaline lake sediment archaeal communities from the Salton Sea, California, USA - SS_3_S_1 metaG | ecosystem: Environmental > Aquatic > Non-marine Saline and Alkaline > Hypersaline >... | reverse complement strand
TCAGCCAATTTGAAAGCCACTTCCTGGTAGGCGATGATGGGCTTGCCGCCGGTATAATGAGAATTGGCATACGCTTTTGCTGCGGTATAAGCGGCCTGCATCATACCCAGGCCGGCACCCATCAAAATGAAATTTTCCCACTGCCGCAAAGATGCCAGTGCAGATTTATCTTCAGGCGGCAGAATTACCCGGTCGGCCGGTATGTCACAGGCATCCAGTTGTATGCCTGCAATGGCCGCGGCCTCGTATCCCAGAGGCTTTAAAGGTACTTCAACCTGTAGCCCCTTAGTACGCTTATCCACCAAAAATATGGCCGTTTGATTCTGCATGCGCCCCACCACCGCAATCCAATCTGCCCAGGGGGCATTGACCACATAACTCTTTTTTCCCGAAACCCGGATGACCTTATCCTTCCGGATACCTTCTGTTTTCAGGGGATCATTGCTCACATTCAGAGCATCTTCAGAAAGTGCTACTGCTCCCAGGATTTTCCCGGATTGCAATTCGGGAAGCAATTGAGCCTGTTGTTCGGGCCTACCCCAAAGACGAACCAAGCTGCCAAACATGCGCATGCTCATCTCAACGGTCAGATAAAGGGATTGGGAGAAAACCGCCAGGATCTCCTGACCGGCCAAGAGATGCAGGCTGTCACCGTCATCTTGCCCCTGCATTTTAAAACCCAACTTTAAATATCCCACATCCGCCAGAAGTTGGTGAAACCGGGAGATCCATTCAGGGACAGCCGCTTTTGATTCGATACCCATTTTTTCAGGGGCCTCATGCCCTGCCAAGGCCTGCGCTATCTTCCGGTGAAATTTCTGTTCACTCTCGCTAAAATCAAAATTCATCACAACCTCATGTTTATAAAGCATTGTTCCTTGGATTCATATAGTGAATATTTTGGTCTTTATAGTTTAGATCGTTCGATATTATTTCGAATTTGGTGCTTCGTGCTTCGAATTTAAACCTTATTTCAGTTGTTAATTTTTTGCGCTCATCTCGTAATGAAAAATTCTGTAGAATAAAATTACACTACATCAACTTGGAAATAATTTTCTTCTGTATCTCCGACGTCCCACCCCCAATGGGGGCCAGCCGGCTGTCTCTGAAAATTCGTTCCACATCGAATTCGTGCGTAAAACCATAACCACCGTGCAGTACCACCGCATCATTGGTGGGGCCCAAACTGTAGTCGCCGATATAGAGCTTGGCGATGGCGGCTTCCAGGTGATTCAATGGACGCCCCTGATCCTTGTACCATGCCACCCGATACACCAAGGCCTTGGCCGCTTCCCCGAAAATCCGAATATCAGCCAATTTATGTTTGATGGCCTGAAAATGTCCGATTGGTTTTCCGAATTGAACCCGGCCCTTGGCATAATGGGCACAATTTTTTAGGAGATAATCAGCCGTGCCCACAAAAGGGGCCAATATAGCGCTGCGATCCCATTCCACGGTTTGCATGGCCATCAAAAAGCCCTCGCCCTCGTTTCCCAGGCGGTTCTCCTTTGGAATGGCACAGTTGCTGAACACCAGCTCTGATGTTTGCGATGTGCGAACCCCCATTTTGATTAAGGGCTTACCGGCGGTGAACCCGGGCGTTCCCTTGTCCACAATAAAGGCCGATATGCCGGCGTGCTGGGCATCCGGATCGGTTTTGGCATATACCACAGCCACGTCGGCAATCGGTCCGTTGGTTATCCACATCTTGGTACCGTTGAGGATATACCGGTCACCCTGCCTCACAGCCGTCGTTGTCATGGAAGCCACATCAGAGCCCGCATCCGGCTCAGACAAAGCCATGCAGCCGATCAGTTCGCCGCTGGCCAGACCGGGCAAATAGTGCTGTTTCTGTGCTTCGCTTGCGTGACATAATATGGTGTCGGCACACAAGAACGAATGCGCCCCGTAAGAAAGAGTCAAGCCCCCATCAACGCCGGCGGCACCCAAAGCCTCACCCGCGATGACGGTGGTCACCACATCGGCCCCTTCGCCGCCATATTTTTCCGGAAAATGCAGTCCCAGGATGCCGAATTCACCCAGCTTGCGAAAAGCTTCAAAGTCAAAAGCCTCGCGGCGATCAAATTCCTGAACCCGGGGAACGATTTCCTGTTTGGCGAATCGGATCACCTCTTTTTTGAACATGAGCTGTTCCGTGCTAAATGCAAAGTCCATTTTTCCTCCATAAAAAAGAAATCGCTTGAAGCCGGCCTATTCGATCACGCAGGCCTCTTGCTACGCCAAAATGAAAATTTTTCAATCACGAAACTTCTAAGCCACTGCGATTTCTTTTGGGCACGATTTCATCGCGGTTTGATTGTGGATTATTTAAACGGTTCGAATAAGATTAAATTCAACCTTAACCAAAGAATTAATACGATCGCACTAAAATTTTATTCGAATATTGAATTAGATTCGAAATTCGAATTTATCTTAATCAAAATGATACTCAATGTCAAAAAGAATTTCATCCATATGCCACATGCAGCTTTTGGCTGACACCTTAAAGCTGATAGTTACACTATTTTGAACGATCCAATAAAAACAAATTAAATATTTCATCAATCCATAAAATTATATAAATAATATTGACATTTTCATTAAAACTTTCTAACTTCAATATTCATAGTGCTAATTAACACGACGAAGTCGTGTTCCATAAAAGTGCGAAGCAATTTTATTATGAAAATTGATGCCACCTCCATCGACATTATCAAGCATCTTCAGGACGGCCGCAAATCATTGCGAAAAATCGCCGATGACCTGTCTCTGTCCGAGAATACGGTCCGAACTCGCGTCAACCAGCTAAAAGCTGAGGGCATTCTCTCCATCAAGGGTCTGATCAATCCGGAAGCTATTCCTGGTCATCGCTCGGTTTTGGTGGGCGTCAAACTAGCCACCATGCATCTGGTCAAAAAGGGTGAGGAATTCAGTAAACTGAAAGGCGTAGTTTCTGTGAGTGTGGTTACGGGCCGTTTTGATTTGATCCTGATTGTGATGCTCAAGGAAGGCTATGGTCTGCTTGAGTTTTATACCGAGCAGGTGGCCCAGATAAAAGATGTCCAATCCGTCGAGACTTTTGTGGTATATAAAAACTATGGTTTGAACCTACCTTACGTTTTATAGCAAGGAGATACCCATGGAGAATCTAAACAAAACTGTTTTACACGATCGCCATGTTGAATTGGGCGCTCAGATGGTTGGCTTTGGCGGCTGGAACATGCCGATTCAGTATTCCCAAGGAATTTTGCAGGAACATCTGGCCACGCGTCGACATGCCGGCCTGTTCGATGTATCCCATATGGGGCGCTTCAGGTTCGGCGGTACCAATGCCCTGGCCTTTTTACAGTATGTGCTTTCCAACAACGCCGCCGGGCTGGAAGAAGGCGAAAGCCAGTACACACTGATTCCTAATCAAAATGGCGGCGCCATCGATGATGCCTATCTCTATCGCTTCTATGCCGATGAATATCTGCTGGTCGTCAATGCGGCCAACAGTAGCAAGGACTGGGATCATTTCCAGTCCCAACTCACCGGTTTTGACGATGTCACCCTCGATAATATCACCAACGATGTGTCCATGCTGAGCCTCCAGGGACCTGAATCCAAGGACATTTTGCTAAGACTACTGGATTCGCCGGAGCTTCCCGACCCCATGCGTAATTGCCTCGGGTTTGGCAGCATCCAAGGTAAAAAGGTTATGATCGCCCGTACCGGCTACACCGGCGAACCCCTCTGTTTTGAATTGTTCATAGATAGTACCGACACGCTCGCGGTCTGGAACGGTTTAGTGGATCACGGTGCCCACCCGGTCGGCTTAGGCGCGCGTGACACGTTGCGCTTGGAAGCCAGCTTGCCGCTTTATGGTCACGAATTGGGCCTGGATCCGGAAGACCAGGAAATCCCTGCTTATGCCTCCCCCTTGTCCCGCTTTGCGGTCAGCCTGTCACCCTTGAAAAAGGAATTTATTGGCCGGGAGGCCCTGCAAAGGCAATTTGACGCCTATAAACGCATTGTCGATCAAGACTTTTCCCGTATCGATGACCTTCCCCGCCGGATCATGCCGGTGGCCCTCAAGAAAAAGGGTGTTGCCAGGGCCGGCTTCAAAGTGTTTCAGGATGACCGACACGTGGGCTATATCACCAGCGGCACCATGGTGCCCCGCTGGGAAATCGAAGGCCAGGGTATTTTCTCTAAATTAACCCAAAATCATGAACTCAGGGGCATCTGTCTGGCCCTTTTGGATAGCACCCTGATGGAAGGCGACGACATCCAGGTTCAAATTCGCAACAAGCAGACACCGGCGGTCATCGTTCCCTACCATTTGCGCAGCGAGGCGCCACCGTATGCCCGATCGATTCCCTGGGATCAAATCGGCCGGGATCGCAAGTCTCAAGCCGGCAGGGATATTCAGAAAGACGTTCAGCAGCTGCTTCAAAAATCCGTCGCCAACAACCAATGGCGTCAAACTGAATGTATCAATCTGATACCGTCCGAACAGACCCAATCAAACCTGGTCCGCTGGCTTTCCATCATGGATCCCTGTGGCCGCTATGCCGAGCACAAAGAGGTAGGTGCCTTCAGCGAAGCCGAAGTTTTTTATTACCAGGGAACCGACTTTATTGCCGAGGTGGAAGATCGACTGGAGGCCGCCTTAAAGGAATTTTTCGGTTGTCAGCAAGTTGAAACCCGCGTGGTTTCCGGCCAAATGGCCAATATGGCCCTGTTTAGCGCCATGCTGGACTATATCAATCGCGCGGACCGCAAAAGTGAACAGCGGCGGCTACGAAAAGTCCTCAACAACCACATTATCCGGGGGGGACACCTGAGTGCCCAGCCCATGGGGGCTTTGCGGGATTTTGTGGCCCGCGATCCTTTGTCGGAAAAACCGGCTGTGGTCAATTTCCCGGTCCTGCTGCAAAACCCATATTGCATCGATCTTGAGGCCTGCCAAACGCTGATCGAAAAACATAAACCCGAGTTGATTATCTTTGGCAAGAGCATGGTTCTGCACAAAGAACCGGTGGCAGCGGTTCGTCAGATGATCGAAGAGATGAATCTGGACGCGATCATCATGTACGACATGGCGCATGTATTGGGTTTGGTCGGTCCCTATTTTCAGGAACCGTTTGAGGAAGGGGCCGATTTCATCACCGGATCCACCCATAAAACCTTTTTCGGTTCCCAGCGGGGCATTATCGCCGGGAATATGGATGAAACCGAACCAAAATACGATTTGTGGGAAGCCGTCAAACGCCGTGCCTTTCCGGGAAGCGTCAGCAACCACCATTTGGGTACCCTGCTGGCCCTGCTCATGGCGGCCTATGAAATGAATTATTTCAAGGATCAATATCCCAAGCAGGTGCTGGAAAATGCGCGCGCGTTCGCGGCGGCGCTCGATGACTGCGGATTGCGTGTGGCCGGCGATGCCACGATCGGATTTACCGAAACCCACCAGGTGATCTTGAATGTCGGCTATGCCAAGGGCCCTGAAATCGCCAGACAACTGGAGGACAACAACCTCATCGTCAATTACCAGGCCGCCCCGGCCGAAGAGGGCTTTACGGCCTCCGGATCGCTGCGCATGGGCGTACAGGAGATGACCCGCTTTGGTATGCAGCCCGATGACTTTAAAACTCTGGCGCAGTTGTTTAAGGACGTTCTGCAGGAAGGCAAAGACGTCAAAGCAGAGGTGGCGTCATTTCGTCAAAACTTCCTGGAAATGCAGTACTGCTTTTCCAAGGACCAATTTGAAGATGAAATCCAAAAATTACATGAAATACTCTAGGTTTTTTGGGTTCATTGAGTTCATTGAGTTTATTGGGTTGCTTACAGCATAGACTATCAGTTAAAACATCCTAACCAACCCAACGAACACAACAAACACAACAAACGAAATAACAAAATAATGGAGGTTGCGATGAAAGAACTAAGCGAATTAAATTTTCCGGATGACGTGAAATACAGCGACGATCACGAATGGGGCAAAATGGACAACGGCGAAGTGACCATCGGTATCAGCGATTATGCCCAGGATCAATTGGGGGACATTGTTTTTGTGGAGTTGCCCGGCGTGGGTGATACCTTTGAAAAGGGTGGCGAATTCGGCACGGTCGAATCCGTTAAAGCTGTTTCCGAACTTTTTTTGCCATTGGGAGGGGAAATCGTCGCCATCAATGAAGAACTGGAAGATTCCCCCGAACTGGTCAATACCGAACCTTATGCCGGGGGGTGGATGATCCGGGTAAAGCCGGATGACCCGGCCGAACTGGACCAGCTGATGTCCAAAGATGCTTATGTGGACAGCCTGAAGGAGTAAAGCCATGAGATATCTACCGCACACCCAAGCAGACATCGATAGCATGCTTGAGAAAATCGGCGTCGAAAGTCTGGATGCGTTGTTTGCCTCCATACCGGCAGACTGCCGCAGACAGACAGACCTGAACCTGCCGGAAGCCATGACCGAGTGGGAGCTCAACAGCCACATGGGCCGTCTGGCTGACCAGATGGCCGTCTGTCCCGAATCCCGCGTTTTTGTCGGTGCCGGTTCCTATGACCACTATATTCCCGAAGTGATCAAGCAGCTGGTCGGCCGATCTGAGTTTTACACGGCCTATACCCCCTACCAGCCGGAAATCAGCCAGGGAACGCTGCAGGCCATTTACGAATACCAGACGCTGATTACGCGACTTCTGGGGCTGGATGTGGCCAATGCCTCCATGTACGACGGCGCCTCCGGGCTGGCAGAAGCCTTGTTGATGGCCATTCGCGTAACACGGTGTAACAAGGTGGCGGTCTCGCGGCTGATCCACCCCTTGTACCGGCGGGTGATCCAGACCTACTTTGCCCCCACCGGGTTCGAGGTCGTGGAGTTGCCCATGACGGCAGCCGGAAAAACCGACTTGTCCGGAATCGATGATTTGGAAAGCTTTGCCGGTATCGCGGTCCAGTCTCCCAATTACTTCGGCTGCATCGAAGATCATCAGGCCCTGGGCGATACCATTCATACCGCCAAAAAGACGCTTTTCATCGTGGGGTTCACAGAACCCTTGGCCTATGGCTTGCTTAAAAATCCAGGCAGCTTGGGAGCCGATGTAGCCTGCGGCGAAGGACAGAGCCTGGGTATTCCCAGATCCTTCGGTGGTCCGGGTCTGGGTATATTTGCCGCCCGTAAGGCCTATATGCGCGCCATGCCGGGTCGGCTGGTGGGCAAAACCCAGGATATCGAAGGCAAAAGAGGATTTGTATTAACCCTCTCCACCCGTGAGCAGCATATTAGACGCGAAAAGGCCACATCCAATATCTGTTCCAACCAGGGATTGTGCGCCACAGCCGCTGCCATGTACATGGCCACCGTGGGCGGAACCGGCATCCGCAAGCTGGCGCAGATCAATCACGACAAGGCCGCCTACCTGCAGAATGCGCTGGTTGATGCCGGCTTTGAAATCCCCTTTGCAACGCCTGTATTTAACGAGTTCGTGGTCAAATTCCCGCAGGGTTTTGACGCAACCTATAAAAAAATGCTGGATAAGAATATCGTGGCCGGTCTGCCGCTGGAAAAGGATTATCCCGAGCTGAGCGATCATTATGTCATGTGTGTGACTGAAACCATGGATAAGCCCGATATGGACCTGTTGGTCGAGGAGGTGGCCGCATGAAAAATGCACTTGGAATCTCTGGCCTGATACTGGATGAGCCCTTCCTGTGGGAACGGGGCAAGAAGGGGCGTATGGGCATGTCCCTGCCCAAAAGCGATGTGCCCGAATCGCCGCTTTCAGACGAACTGGTCGGCGATGGTCCCGATTTTCCGGATTTGAGCGAGGTGGAGGTTGTCCGGCACTATACCCACCTGAGCACCTGGAATTTTGGCGTGGATACCGGCCTGTATCCGCTGGGATCTTGCACCATGAAGTACAATCCCAAAACCAATGAACGCCAGGCATCATTGCCCGGCTTTGCCCAGGCCCATCCGCTGCTGCCGGCCGGTCTCTCCCAGGGCGTCCTGAAGATTATGCACGACTTGCAGATCTATCTGGCCGAAGTCACCGGCATGCCGGCGGTCAGCCTGCAGCCGGCCGCCGGTGCCCACGGCGAGCTCACCGGCATGCTCCTGTTTTATGCCTGGCATCAAAAGAACAATCAGACACGCACCAAAATCCTGATTCCGGATACGGCCCACGGCACCAATCCTGCCAGTGCGGCTTTGTGTGGATTTCAATCCATCCCGCTGGCCTCCAATGCAAACGGCATCCTGTCGCCCCGGGATGTGAAAGCCCTCATGGATGAAGACACTGCCGGCATCATGGTCACCAATCCCAATACTTTGGGGCTTTTTGAAACCCATATCAAAGAGATTGCCGACATCGTACATGCCAAAGGCGGTCTGGTCTATGCCGACGGCGCCAACATGAATGCCGTTATGGGCATGGTGGATATGGCCCAATTGGGCGTGGACGTGCTGCACCTCAACCTGCACAAAACCTTCTCCACACCGCACGGCGGTGGCGGGCCCGGCAGTGGACCCGTCTGCGTGACCGAAGACCTGGAACCCTTCCTGCCGGTTCCCAGGGTGGTGGCGGTGAAAAACGGCTTCGAATTGTCCGAGGATTTTCCGGAGTCCATTGGCAAGGTGCATGCCTTCTACGGCAATTTCGGCATTCAGATCCGGGCCTACGCCTATATCCTGTCCATGGGCAAGGATCTTAAAACAGCCAGTCAATTGGCCGTACTGAACGCCAACTACATCAAGGAGAGTCTGCGGGATACCTATCACCTGGCCTATGACCAAACCTGCATGCACGAGTGCGTTTTTACGGACAAGCACCAGCAGGAATACAAGGTCAGCACCCTCGATATCGCCAAGCGTCTCATCGACTACGGCTTCCACCCGCCCACCATCTACTTCCCCTTGGTGGTTCAGGGTGCCTTGATGATGGAGCCCACCGAAACCGAGTCCAAGGAGGATATCGACCGCTTCATCAACACCCTCAAGGCCATCTCCAAGGAAGCCGAGGAAAATCCGGAGCTGCTCCTGCAGGCTCCAACCCGCACCAAGGTCCGGCGATTGGATGAAACCGCGGCAGCGCGTAAGCCATGTTTGGCGGGATGACGGAGCAGCCATAAGATTTCAGGCATAAGCCGTAAGCAGCTCATTGCTTACGGCTTTTTAACTACAGCGTCAACCCAAGTAGAATTTATAAATTTAAGTGGGGAATTAGATAATCCCATAATTTCCCTAATCACTTTTGGCCAAGGTTTCTGCCTCCTTCCGACCCAGTATGCGTGCCTCGATCACCACCCGGCCCCAACCATTGCAATCCAAGCCGACATCATCACATTGCCCCATCGCATACAGCGGCAAAGGATCAAGTCCTTCCCATACCCGTTCCTGCAAAATCCACATGATCCGTGCCATCGGCGGCATCAGAAACGGGCAAAGCAATGGTGAGCTGCTTTTCATATCCATGGATCCACCATTGGGAAATACATAATGATCGCCTTGTTTGTGCCCGGCAATACAGCCATGTGATTTTTTGACCTCAAAAATGACGGATGCCTCCTGTAATCCCTCCAAACGGCTCAGAATTTTTTTTGTTCGGGGTTGGTTTTTGAAAACCTCCAATTCGTTGTCCGAAAATCCCATCATCGCCTTTACACCCTGCCACATCTCTTCCGGCACATGGGCCTGCTCCGGTTTCTCTGCTGCTGCCGGATTAGATGCATCATCCGGGTTTGGGGTATCAATGTTTGTTGCATTTGTTGAAATCTCATCTGGCTTCATTTTTACGCCTCCTGTAAAATTGTTAAAGATAACCCGGAACATTCATCCAAATCCGTTGCCTGCGTCTTCCGGGCAAACTGCCATTGCAGGCCATTTTAAGAATCAAACCCTTCATTTTAAAGCGTCAAAAGCGACAATTTGCAGCGGTATTGCGACAAAAGCGAGGCGCTGCTTGAATTTCGCTTTAATATCCCTTACTATTTGACTCTCAGCAAAACAATTTCACCCGACTATTGGATATTCTCATGAAGCATGTGACCATCCTGGGATTGGACGGGTCCTCCGGCACCATGATCACGGGACCGCTGGATATTTTTTATTTGGCCGGACGACTTTGGAATCATATTTTCGGTCAGGACCATACCCCCTATTTTGAAGTGGAAATCGTCAATTTAGACGGGAACCCGATTCAATGCGATGGGAATGTTTCAATCCTGCCTCACCGCAAAATCACGGAAAAAGCTTATGCAACCATAAATACGATTGAAGATCTATGTGAACAAATTGGGATCGGCAGGCGTTCGCTTGAAAGAAGATTTAAAGCTGCCACCGGTGACACCCCCCTAAAATATTTACACCGACTCCGTGTGGAAGCCGCTAAAAGAATCATTGAAACCAAGAGCTGTTCATTTGATGAAATTGCCTACCAGGTGGGTTATGAAAACAGCAGCTTTTTTCGAAAAGTATTTACCGATCTATGCCATATCAGCCCCAAAACCTATCAAACCAAATGGGGAAAGGTAAACTTTCCAGATTCCCATTTTCAGGTTCAGGCATCAAACTGACAGGGCGCCGGACCCCATAATTCCAACTTTAGCATTAAATAAAACGAAATATATGAAAAATACGGAGGTCGCTGTGAAAAAATTACTGGGATATCAAAAGAAACATTTAAAAGGAATAGCCCATGGAATGAAGCCGGTGGCTTATGTGGGACAGAAAGGGCTGTCACCTTCTCTGATACAGGCTGTCGACGAATCTTTAAGCAAACACGAACTGATAAAGGTGAAATTCATCGAGTTCAAGGAAAAAGCCGCAAGCAGCTAAGTGCTTACGGCTTTATATTGATTGCTTCCAGCTCAGAGATTACCAATTTTCACCCAGCAATTCAAAATGAGCTTGGGGATGCGCACAGGCCGGACACATTTCAGGGGCTGCCTGGCCCTCTGCCAGATAGCCGCAGTTTCGGCAGCGCCATACGACAACTTCATCACGCTTGAACACCCGATCCGCTTCGATGTTGGCAGCCAGGTCCAGATACCGTTTTTCATGCTGTTTTTCGGCAACACTGATCATTTCCCAGATAATGGCCGGGACATCAAAACCTTCGTCCCGGGCAACTTTGGCAAATCCGGGGTAGAGCAGTGTGTGCTCCTCATGCTCGCCGGCTGCCGCCGCCTTCAGGTTCTCAAGGGTACTGCCGATTACACCGGCCGGAAACCCCGCCGTAATTTCGAGATCGCCGCCTTCCAACTGGCTAAAAAAGCGTTTGGCGTGCTCTTTTTCCTGGTCGGCAGTTTCGGCGAAAATATCAGCAATCTGTACATACCCATCCTTTTTGGCTTTGCTGGCAAAAAACGTGTAGCGATTGCGGGCTTGTGATTCTCCGGCAAATGATTTGAGCAAATTCTGTTCGGTCTGACTACCTTTCAATGATGGCATTTTTTTCCTCCTCTTTCTTTCTTGTTTTGTTTTTGTGTTATCGATGCCTGTTGGCATTGCGGACACACACCAAAAAAATCCATGCGGTGATTCATGATTTTATAGCCGGTTTTGCGGATAATCTGCTGCTGCAGGGTTTGAATCTCAAGGTCATCGGCATCCAGCACCTGCTCACATCGGGTACAAATTACGTGAGGATGCGGATACGGTAGGCGGCCGTCATAGCGATTGCTTCCCTGACTGAACTCCAGCTCCAATACCGCGCCCAGGTCTTTGGCCAAGGATATGGTTTTATAGACGGTAGCCCGGCTGGTCATGGGAAAGTCCGGTCGGATCTGTGCGTATATCTGATCCACCGTGGGGTGGCTGTTGCTGGTCAACAATATCTCCAAAATGGCCAAGCGTTGGGGTGTTATTCGATGGCCGGCGGCTTTAATCTGATTGACAAGATTGTCTATGTTGCGGGAAGAATCAAGCAAAACGGCTACCTGGTTTTAAGTAGCACTCCATTCTTTACCAATAATGATTATCTTTAAATAACTAGTCCATTATTTGCCATCAAATGATTACGGTGTCAAGCACAATTATCAATGGAATTCAAAAGAATCGTCAAACAGGTGTGGATCTGTGAAGTGCCCCCGATTCACCATTTTAATCGCGTGGTGTCCCCGCTGCCGCATATAGCCAATTTTTTCTATTCCCATGGAAAAAAAGATGTAGGGCTCGATTCGCCGCGAATCTTTCATGATACCATCAGCTGTGAACACACTCTCATGCTGCCCATCTTCTTTTGGCAGCGATTCCAATACTTCATATGGAATAAGCGCGTAACTTTGGGCATCTCGCAAGCCACCATCCGTCGTGATACCCTGGACCTGATGCCAGCCCGAATTGAGTCTGAGCCGCAATCGCTTTTGCGGAAACCCCGGGGGCATCCAGGCGGGCACTAAGGGTGTGATCTCCCCGGGCTTGCTAATGATTTTAGCAATGGTCTCCTTCTTGGGAACAAAAAAGAAATAGCAGCCACAACTGTTCATAATGTCCACCATGGCGGCATCGCCGTTTTGATCCAAAGTCACCCGATAGGTAACACCGTCCAAGGGTCCGCGCTCGATCCAGGGCGCGTTTTTACCGGCCCGTTCTGAATACCAAAAGGCATAATTCAATTGGTATACCGGGTGTTCGTTCAGAAAGCTGTGAGAGGGGTAATAGTAGACGGTCGGATGGGTACTATCCACCGCCACCTGGTTGTTTTGCCATGTGATCCGGCCGATGCGGTCATAGGATTCAACAACATCCTGGTGTATGACCGGGGCAAACCTGAGTGCTAATTTCTGCAGATCCCGGAACGTCACTTTGGGCAGACCAAAGGCATCCAGACGACTTGGATTGTACAGGTGCTTGATAAAATCCGGATCTGCTGAATCATTTTCCAATAGGGGGCTATATTGAATCAATTTCCCCAACACCTCCAATTCAGAAGGATCTGTTTGATGCCATTTTTCATAGCGCTTGTAGGCCACAGCCGTAGCGGCCGTCACGGGAATCCCGGCCAGCGGATAAAAGCCTATCAATCGTGCCAGGGTAGAATACTCATCCGGAACCCATACGGCCGGTTGCAACATACCCAAAAAATCCGGATGGCGTTGATCACTTGCGAACATTTGAAGCGCGTAATCCTCGACCTTTTGGATAGTGATTTGCCGGTCCAACGACGATCCCATAGCCCGGGAAAGCTCCTGAATGGCCGTTTCAGGAAGATTGCCGATTTCTTTGCGGCGGGACGCCATGCCGAGATTCAACATCTGCCGGGCCCAATACAAACCATTCCGGTCCCCATCGACTTGGCTCTTTATGGCGGCCAGAAATCGATTGGACCGCATGTAGGGAAATCCATCTACCGCAAAACTGCTGGCATCAGACACCCCATATTTTTCGATTACATGTTGCAGTTCAATATAAAAGACTTCGGCCTGGTTATTCCGCTGCAGCTCATCCGTATTGATCCGGGTCATTGGACCGGCGCAAGCCAGTAGACCCAGCATAATAACTGTGCAAATTATGAACATTGATCTTTTCATGAATAAATTCGCTTCCCATGTTGTTTAATTCTGGAGATAAGTTTTAAGCCCTGAGCTCCAAGCTGCTGACAGCTTAGTGCTTACGGCGGATCTCTATGTTTATTCGCCCTTATGTTCCAGCAACTTCTCAAGAAAGTGTTCACCGAAATATTCGGCTATAATGCCGGCCACGCCGACATCCAGATTGTCCGGGTCCTCCGACTCACGATTGCAGGGAAATGCTTTCCAATTTTTATCCACCGATAATTCCGGCGTGGCCCCATCCAAGAGTATCAGCGGCCACAGGGAACAGGCACTTGGTTTTATTGTGGTCGGACTCAATTGCAAATCAATGGCTGCCGAGTGCAGGCTGCAAAGCTTTTCTCCAGATGGCAGCAAATAGGTAAAAATACAGGCTTCATCTGCATTGGCATCGATACGATAGGAGCCATCCTCCCATTCCTCAAAAACATTGATGAACTCGTCATCTTTTAAAATACTGTCGGTATAACGCATAACTGTCGGGAAACATCCTACAATTTTCTCCATTTTGGCCGGCTTCACATGCGGAACGTAGCAAAAGCAGCAAGTAGGCTGATTTTTACAAATTTCCGGCCGGCAGTCATGGTTGATGGCCTGCAATGCCGCCAAATCCACACGAATACCGTTGATGATCGGCTTGGTATTCATAAACACCTTATAGAGATTGATTATTATACAATTTTATTTGATGACCTAAACATCGAACACCCAACACTGATAGACTCGTAAAAAGTCCGAAAATTGGCAAGATTCAAATTTCACTCCTAACAAATTCAACACGTTAGAGAGGATAAAAGTGAAAATGTTGACTTTTTACGAGTACATCAACACTGAACATCGAATGTTCGTTCAAAGCCCATTGTTCAACGTTGGATGTTCGATGTTAGAATTAAACTTCTTTTGAGTGGCAAACGGATCTCTATTGATGTAGTCCATGTAGTGAGATCAACTCGTCAAAGGCTTGATCAACTGATCAACCAGCGCCTCTTCAGCCCACTTCAGATCTTGCTTCTGCTTTCCTTGTTGAAACAGCGCCATCATTCTGTCCGCCAGACCACGCGCTTTTTCAAACCCGGATTTTACAGCACGTTCAATAAAACGCCAATCTTCATGCTTGATGAAATCTGCAAATGCAACCGCTAATTCTGGAAACAAGGATTTGTGCATCCCCTCCATAAACGCCACGTAAAAACCCAAGGAAGCCGGTTTTCGTTCAGTTAAAATATAATGCAGGGCACCGTGTGAGCCGGTATCAGCCAGAATGTCCTTAATCGCCCGGGCAAACAACTCTATGGACGAACGCGGATAAGCCCCGATCATTTCCTGCCAGAGCTCGCGATCGATATCATCACCCGACAGTTCGCCCATCTCATGATGAAGGTATATGCCCATGACCTCGCGGGTCAATTCGGTCAGATTAGATTTCCAAGCGGCGTGATCCTGCTCTCCCAGACCCATTTGGCTCAAAGCGTATCCAAGCGCGGGCCGCCCGGATTTGTTGATATAGACCATTTGATCCCATAGATAAACTTCAGCAATGTGTTGACGGATCAAGATGGTGTTGTCTTGGGTTAGTGCCGGTACAGCAAATAAATCTCTGGCATGCTCTTTACCCAGAACAAATACGGGTGTGCCGTCTAGGTGATTGTGCGCCATAATTTCCGCCAAAAAAAAAGTTGGCTTGAGTCCCCGACCGTATCCGGCACCATAAAACAGACCCTGGCTATTGAGGAGCCGGTTTAAAGCCTGAGTGTCAAAGGGATTAAATTGATGGCTATTGATTTCCAGGTCGTGGTAGGATTCATCTCGAATGTCTTCCCAGGCTTCTTCTTTGCAGCCTATCCAGTCCAGAATCTCTGAAGGCTCCTTCTCAACCCAGGGGGCGAGTCCCTTTTCCCATTTATATAGATCACGCAGCCGGAGTGCCAAGCCGCAAACTGAATATAAGCCGGCATAGCGGGCGTCAGACTGATCGCAATTGTGCTGAATTTGTGAAATGAGCTGCCCCAACCCAATCCGTGGTCTTGACAATGCCATTATCTGGTTCCAATTCTTTTACAATTTCACAGCAAACTACTTGACTTCCAGAATTTATTCATTAAGTTAGTGATGTCAAAAATATGAGCGCTAAACTTTGAGGTACAAGCAATAATCGCCTGGAGCTCAAAGTCTAGCGCTTATTGCTTTTTATTTAAAGGAGACCCTGCATGTACTTTGAAGCCGTATTCGATCCGTCCGAAAATCTGGAATACTCCAACGATGCCAAAACCCTCGCCGGAAAAAAGATTGCAGTCCAGTCTGGCTGGATTATCAAGGAAGGCCAATTCAAAGGCCAGGAATGCTATTATATCCCCAATTCCACAGTCGGTCTTATCCCCATCTGCGATTTAAAGGAGATAAAACCGGTGCCGTATGTTAAATGGCGGGATTTGCTCGCCCAGCTTGGCTTCTAGACGCTAAGCTGGTAGCACTGAGCGATAAGCCACAGGCGGTTTCTGGCTTATAGCTTACACCTTATACCTCTAAGCTATAAATCAAATACCGCTCCTCGATCGGCACTGCTAACCTGTTTGGCATAGCGCGCCAGATATCCGGTCTTCTTTTTCAGTTCGAATGACGGCAGTTTTTCAATCCGATTTTCAATCTCGTCTGGGTCAAGCTCCACATTGAGCGTTTTGTTGGGAATGTCGATGGCAATTTTGTCCCCGTCTTCAATTATGGCGATGGCGCCACCCGACGCCGCTTCAGGCGACACATGCCCGATGGCTGCCCCGCGCGTGGCGCCCGAAAAACGTCCGTCGGTTATCAGGGCCACATCCCTGTCAAGACCCATTCCGGCCAGCGCCGATGTGGGCGACAACATCTCGCGCATACCGGGCCCGCCTTTGGGTCCTTCGAAGCGGATGACAAGCACTTCACCTTTTTGAATTTCCCCTGCCATGATGGCTTCGAACGCATCGTCTTCAGAATGAAACACCTTGGCGGGGCCGGTGTGCTGCAGCATTTCATCGGCCACGGCCGCCTGTTTGACGATGGCCCCATCCGGGGCAATATTGCCGCGCAGTACCGCCAGTCCACCGGTGCTGTGCACTGGATCGTCGATGGGCCGAATCACACTGGCGTCTTTGATGCCGGCTTGAATCGATGACAGCACCTCTCCCACGGACTTTGATGCTACGGTCATCTCCCCATCCATGATGAGATCGTTCTTCTGCAGTTCAGCCAGTATCGCCGGCACCCCGCCGGCATGATACAGATCGATAACATGATGCGGCCCGGCCGGCGCGATAGAAGTGAGATGCGGCACCTTTTGAGCCAAACGGTCAAAATCTGCCAAAGTTATTTCGACGCCGGCATAATAGGCAATTGCCGTGATGTGCAGCACTGAATTGGTCGAACCGCCCAGGGCCATATCCGTAGCAATCATATTTTCAAACGCCCCTTTGGTCATGATATCACGCACCCGAATATTCTGTTGGGCCAAGTTTACAGCATGGAAACCGGTTTCTTTGGCTAACCAAATACGCTGTGAATACACCGCCGGGGTGCTGCCGTTCATGGGCAGGGCCATGCCCAAGGCCTCACTGAGATTGGCCATGGTATTGGCGGTAAACATGCCGGAACAGGCCCCGGCACCCGGACAGGCGCTGCATTCATACTGATTCATATCACTTGCGCTAATCCGGCCGCTTTTCAATTGCCCTACGGCTTCAAATACTTTATCCAAGCCACCATCTTTTCCCGCTACCTTGCCGGGCAGCATGGGGCCCCCGGCAATAAATATGGCCGGGATGTTCAGCCTGGCCGCACCAATCAGCATGCCCGGAATAATCTTATCACAGGAGGCCATGAGTACCAGCCCATCAAACGGATGGGCCATGGCCATGATTTCGAGGGAATCGGCGATCAATTCCCGGCTGGGAAGTGAGTATTTCATTCCGTCATGATTCATGGCCAAACCGTCGCAGACACCGATGGTGTTGAAAACCAACGGCGTGCCGCCGGCCGCATATACACCGGCCTTGACGGCTTCCGCCAGCTTGTCCAGGTGGATGTGCCCGGGTATGATTTCATTGAATGAATTGGCGATGCCGATGATGGGTTTGCCCATCTCCTGGTCGGTCATACCGCCGGCCTTCAACAAAGATCGGTGCGGTGCCCGTTCAACCCCCTGGGTCATGAGATCGCTTCGTTTCTGCATGATTTCTCCTTATACATATCGCAACGGTGTCGTTTCAATCTGAAAAGCTTACCCGCCTTCGGTTTGTGAATTTCCCCTGCACGCCCTTGGCGGGTTAAAAATCGTATTATCCAGTTCATCGTTGCTATTGATGGGAAAATTTACAACTGTGTGGCCGGATCTGTCAAACCTATATATGCATCTGGCCCTAATTACATCTGAACAGAGGGCACCAACTTGCGGACAGCTTGCTTAAACATTGACTCTAATCATAAGCCACCGACCTAGTCGGTGGTGAAGGAGGTCCACCGCATCAGCGAAGCATCCTTGTTGCTGAGCTGTATAAAAAAAGATAAGATTCCAATTTCATGCCACCGACAAGGTCGGTGGTCGTTGACTTAAGCTGTGAATATCATTATTATTACCTGATCCTTGCATAAAATGTATTGAGATTTATATAAACCGCTATCAATTAGGGATTGCGAAAAATTTATGATATCTGAATAATACCCAATGAATAGAAGTTATCTTAAAAATTAGATTTTTGTTTAAGGTCAAGGCGGCTGAGCATTTCAACCCGCAGGAATACGCCTTGTATTTTGAGGAATTACAACGTGTGGCCAACACAGACATTGGGCAAAAAGATATTTTTGAGATAGCTTCTAAAAAGGAATGTCTATATGCCTATCCATACCAAAAGCTGTCATGAACTCCCTATGCAGGATCAACAGGTGAGATGGGTAACCCATCCTGTTTCGCTGGACAAACTCAGAATCACAACCGGACACGAACGAGCAGCCAGGGAGCTTGTCCCCATTATCCTCGAAGCTCTCAGATCCACCGGGAAAGTAATATTTGCAGCCGGAGGGGAATCCGGTACCGGCAAAAGCGAGATTGCCTACCTCGTTGGGGAAATCCTGAAAAAAAAGGACGTCTCAACAATTGAATGGTCATTTGACAATGCCTACCTGACTAGTCCAGAAGAACGTGAAACCAAGCGAGCGGAAGATTACGACAACAACGTTGGCTTAAATGAAATGAACAGATCTAAAATTGAAGAAATCATGTCTTGTTTTGAGAACAACCAATCCGTCAATGTCCCGATTGTCATAATCAACGCAGACGGTTCCCGGCCCATTAAAGAAATCACCCTGGACATGAAAGATCGAAACGTACTGATTTTTGATGGCCTCTACGCCGCATTAATTGGGGCGATTAAAACCGACACATCCAAAGCAACGCGCATTGTTGCAATGAATGCCAAAAAATTTAACCTGGATGCCCAAAAAGAAAGAGGAAAAGAAGCGGTCAATGAACACCGGATGAAAGTCCTCGAAAGAGAATGCCTCGCCGTTAGATCGCTCTGGCCCTATGTAACCCATAAGATATCCGAGGATTGGAAGGTTACGGCTTATACACATAAACAAGATAAATAGTCGAGCATAGACGAGGAGTCCGAATGAGTGATGAGTATAACATACCGGGTTTCAAGAGAAAGTATGAGAGAAAAGACTATAACGCAGATATTTATTTTTCATTCAAATCCCAGGCATATCCCGCAGTAATTCGCAACATTAGTTTGGGGGGTGCACTGATCAATCACGATAGCGCTCCTAAAATATTTGAGGGTGAGATCATTACCGTCAACATCCCTTTCAGTCAGACAAAACAAAGTGTAAAACGCAAAGCCAAGGTTATGTGGAGCTTCGATACGGAGCTTGGTATCGAATTTATTTAATTTCCCCGATAGAATAAATTGCCACAGGACGGACTTGACTTGACCCCTTGTGGTCTATCACGGCGCAGGCGTTTTATTCGAATAGAGCTTAAAGGTATACGCACGATCATAGTCTATAATCTCTGGACGATCCTGCACCATAATTGTCAGATTCTCTTTTTCCGGTATCGCCTGATCTTCCTTTTCAATCTTGAGCTTAAGCTCGTCCCCCTGGGCTTGAATGTGGAAACGGTCTCCTCTGATCAGAACGCTGAACCTTAAAAATTCCCATTCTGCAGGCAATTTGGGATTGATCGCTAGTTTATCCCCATGCCAATCGAGACCGGCAAAGTTTGTGATGACCCCCTTCAAGCAGCCTCCCATTACACCAAGATGAATACCCTCGGCAGTGGTACCCCCCTGAATGTCGGACAAGTCACTGATAAGTGCCAGCCTGAAAAAATCCCAGCTATCAGCTGTTCTACCCGCGTAGGCCAGCACCATTGCATGGGCAATGAAGCTCAGTGTAGAACCATGAGACGTACGCGGCAGGTGGTGGTTAAGGTTTTGCAACAAGTGATTCTCCGGCAGCTCATATCCCATGATCTGTACAATCCGTTTTAATTCATCAGGTCCCAGATTATAGTAAGCCATTAAGGTGTCAGCTTGTTTTTGGATCTGGTATTCATCCGGGTCCATACCCACCGCTCGGATGCGACGGTCAGCTCTTCCTGGGCTGTATACGATTGAATACAGATCCTGCTCCTTGCCATCCAGCAGCACTTTCAGGCCTTTAACGTCATCCGGACCTTTTAGATTAAACCACTCGGAATGATTGGCGATGACCCCATCGGAATTGAGATGAAGTGACAGATTTTGGCGAATTTCGCGCCAGTGGTCATAAGCGTCCGCCATCTCTCCCGCCGTAACCCCCATATTGTGGTAGGCTTCCTCCAGTTCAGCAGGGTTGGCGGACTGAACGTCGGCCACCAGGTGTTCAGCCTGCTCTAGAATCCAGGCCAGCATTATATTGGTATAGGCGTTGTCCTGAACACCTCTTTTGGCTTTGCCCTCATGGAACTCATTGGGTCCCATAACCCCATCAATCGAATAGTTGCCGGTGGCCGAATCCCGTTGGCACATGCTGGCAAAAAAGCGGCAGATTTCAAGTACCATCTCCGTTCCCATGCTTCTGAACTGCAGGTCGCCGGTGGTTTCCAAAAAATCAATCACATTATAGGCAATTGCCAGCGATACGTGCCGCTGACGACAACTATTGTCTGGATCCCATTTTCCGGATATCGGATTGAAGCGCGTCACCTGAGTCTGTTCATCTCCGTCAATGCCTGCCTGCCAGGGATACATGGCGCCCTGATAGTTGTTTTCCCGGGCTTCCTTGCGGGCCGCTTTGAGCCCATGATAACGATGCGTCAGAAGCGATCTGGTCACCTGTGGTTTTTGAAGGGAAATTCCGGGATAATATAAAATGTCATCCCAAAACTCATGGCCCCGGTAAGTTTCCCCGGTTAGACCGCGCGGACCGATACCGCCGTCGTTGTGTTCCGAGCCCATGACAAACAGGTGGTATGTGGCTAGATTGATGGCTTGCTGTCCCAATCGATCTCCCACGATTTCTATGCCGGCTTTACGCCAGATCTCGGCCCATTTAACGGCCGAGGGCTCAAGCACTTGCGAAAATGAATCAATATCAGCAACGGTGCGCTGTGCCTGATCCAGCGTATCGGGACTTCCTATGCTGGTCCGATTGGTGTGCAGGCCGATTATCTTATGCACTGAAAGCGTTTTGCCCTGTTCCACTTTCTGACTGAAAACCGTATCGGCACGACGCGCGGCCGTTGCAAGCTCGAAAGCCGGTTTGAGTTGTTTTCCCGCCAGTTCAGCTACAATTCGTGCGCTTGCTGTAATTTCTGCCGGTTTCAGGTCTTTTCCCGGAACCTGGGATGGATTGGTTTGGACCCGGACAAAGGAAGTCCCCTTGCCCCCGCCGCCTTCGGCGATGCTTTTTAAATGGTGCTGATCGAGCTTGGCATAGCGCGCAACGCCGTCATTGATATGATCGGCATGCAGACCCGTTTTAACTGTGATCACACCGCAATAATTTATTGGGGTAATACTATATTCTATGGCCGCCAGGTGTTTGTCCGCCATACTCACACAATGGCGGGCAACAACCTCAGTTAGGGCGCCATTCTGACCACGAAAACGGAGTTTTCGGGTAAAACAGCCGCTACTAAAATCAAGATCCTTTTCATAGTTCAATAGGTCGGTTTCATGAGGTTGAAACCAATCATTATCATCAATTTTAAACGTAACAGGCAGCCAATTTATACCGTTTACCAGGTCTTCATTATAAACGGCCTGCCCATCAACAACAGATTTTCGCGTATTGCGAATGCTAGAGAAGTACGTTCCGGCATATCCCCACGAATCTGCCCCCTGCCCCTCTTCATAATCTGCCGCGCGTGTACACAAATAACCATTGCCAACTGCTTGCAGAGCCTGTTCAGCCCTAAACCTGGCTTTTAACGAGGCCGGGTCCGCCTCTGGTTCCCTTTGCATGGGTGTCCCACAATATTTCAGTCGCCGGCAAGTTTCCGCTAGCCCTTCTTTAAACCAGCTATTCATTTCCTGGAGAGGGTTTTGCATATCCCCGATATCTGTCAGTACGATGTCAGCACCATTGTTTCTGAGTTCCTGCTGGTTACCGGCACGCGCCAGACCAACAACCAGACCAAAATTGCCCTGCCGACCGGCTTCGACCCCTGAAATTGCATCTTCAAAAACGATGGCCCGATGCACCGGCACACCCAACCTGTGGGCCGCTTCCACAAAAATATCAGGAGCCGGTTTTCCCTTTAGTCCCATATCTTCCCGTACAATGCCATCGACAATTAAATGGTCCTCGAAAAGATCAAACAACCCTGCCTTTTCTATAATTTTTTTGGCATTCTTACTAGAAGAGGCAACAGCAACTTTGACACCTTGTTTTTCTGCTTCTGCAATCATATTGATCGTATGGTGAAACTTAACTATTTCAACGGCATCATCATTGAGCCTCGCTTTAATCCAGGCATCCTTTATATCCCCTACCTTGCGAACGATTACATCAGCCAGCTCTGAAGGTCTTCCCGCCAGTATTTTAAGAAACATATCAAGATGCTTAGAATTCATCGCGCATTGATCAAATAGAGCCACAAGTTTTACCGGATCATGTGCCTGCTGCGCTGTCATGGATCTCAATTCATCCGGCCCTATGGCTTGCGGCAGGGACGCCTTAATCTCTTTTATATTTGAGGTCATAAATTGCATAAAGGCCGAAGAACCACGTTTGCCCGCCGAGTCATCCGTAAAATGACCAACCACTTTAGTTGTAAGACTATCTTCCCCGGCTCCAAGCGCGTCGATAAAAGCCCGAACACCATCATAGCGAGGTTTACCGTCCACATAATCCAGATAATGCTTTTTGCTGAATTCCTCAGGTGCCCCCGGGGGAAGCAATTTGCTTTCCCGAAGACAAGTTAACAATTTGTCAAATGTTTGCTTCCACCCATCAAAATGCAATTTTTCAGTCGAGGTTATTACACCATCCAGATCAAATATTAGTGCGTCGAACTCAAATGGCCACCTTGATCGGTTCGAACTGCCTTTTTGATCTGGCGTACCTTGCAGCCTATTGATAGAGCTAGCGTTCGTATGTTTTTCCGGTTTCATTAATATACCCTTCAAATTTTTTCTTTAAAACTGGACCGGTATTGCTCGATAAGCGGGTCAAAAAAAAGATGGTCCTATCTGATTTCATAAGTACTCGAAAATCAATGGTAGCAAATCCCGAAAATCCACCTGCATCTCATCAGCCTCCCGTCGGGCCTCCCCATCCGCATAAGAAAGACCAAAAAAACGGTTTATCTCTATCTGTTCCGACTGGCAATACGCTTTCAGGGATGGCTTGGCCATGCTGGCTAGCCGATAGGCTTTTTGCTCCGCAGCCCATTTGAAATGGGGGCCGTCCCCACCGCTGTCCCCCACCACCATGATGTTTTGCGGCGCTATCTGAAAATGCTTGGCAACTTTTTCGGTGTTGACGGGCTTATCTGTAATTTCCTGCAAGGCATAATCGGCATAAGAATACCTATCGTTCCCGAAATTGATTTCCGGGTGGGCCGACAATGCCGTGGGGCAAGGCAGCAGTTTTTTGGCAATAACCCGTTCAAAATAACCCCGCGAGCCGGTGGTGTTGATCATAAAAAGGATATTTTTTGAAAGACAGGATTCTATCAACTCGGGTACGCCGGTATAATGCTTAAAGCTGGCATCCAGGTAAGCATCCATCTGTTCTTGAGTAATTGGTGCCGGCAGGCTCGTTTGACAGCGCCACATGGCGACCCGCAAGCTAATCTGATTGCCGGTATATTGCTTGAAAATAGTGGCCAGATCCGATTCAAGCTGGGGATAAACATAGGCCATGAAATCAAATGGGCCGCTGGGGGACAGGCATTCGCTCCAGTCTGATGAGATGAGGCCGCGATAACTTCCCATATTCTTCGATCCTCCTCTAAAAGCGTTTCTTGTTCTTTGTTCTATGCCCTTTTTATATCCAGATAGGGGTCAAGGATTCGGGGATTCAAGAACCCAAGGGACTGCGGGTTGCGAGTTACGCGTATCGAGTTGCCGACCGCTTTAAACAACACACAACATGTAACCTGAAACCCGAAATCACTCGAATCCTCGGCCCCTTGAATCCTTGAACCCTTATGAGTTCAATAAAACCTAGTTCATAAAGGTGCGCCAATCCAGGTGAGGATGACTGTTATTTACCTGTGAAGTTCGGTTTGCGTTTCTCCAAAAAAGCCGCCTGTCCTTCCTTCAGATCCCGGCTGTTGATGGCGGCCTGTACCAGCGCATTGGCCTGCTTCTGCCTGGCCGGGTCCAGTTCTTGGTCAGCGGCGATCAGGTTCAGGATCTGTTTCATCCCTTTTAAAGCCAGGGGTGCATTTTGGGCGATTTCATGGGCCAGGGCATAGGTAACATTTTCAAGATTTTCCCGGGCCACCAGCTTATCCACCAAGCCCATGGTTTTGAGCTCCCTGGCCTTATAGCGCCGGGCGGTAAAAAACATTTCCTTGGTATGTTGCCAACCAATGACGCGAATAAAACGTTGCAGTCCTTCCGGAAAATAGACCATGCCCAGACGTGCGGGCACCATCCCCATCTGGATGTCATCGACGGCAATACGGAAATCGCAGGCCACAGCCAGATCGCACGCCCCACCAAAGGCATAGCCATTTAACATGGCGATAACCGGAAACGGAAAATTGACAATACCGTCCATGGCCAGATCGAACGGACTGGTTTTATCCAATAAAGCTCGCTGTTCCTCAGACACGTTTGTGGGGATGGCGGAAATATCGTAACCCGAAGAAAATGCGTGTTCTCCAGCGCCGCGGATAATCACGGTGCGTGTATCACCAATTCCTGCCTGCTTTAAGGTTTCAGATATCTGAATCAGCATTTCGGGTGTCAGCGCATTGCCCTTTTGCGGCCGGTTTAATACCAGGGTCAGAATCTTATCCTTCTTTTCAACCAGCAACGGTTTATTCGACATGTTCAACTTTCATTGCAGTTTACTTTGAAAATATGCGTTCTATGAGATACCATTCGTATTTCATAAAATCGTCTAAAGATTTTATTGTCAAGGGAAAGCCATTGAATTTTATTGACTCACTCGTACCGATTGCGTAAACCTCACCACAAAATTGGAACAATTTTTTGGTAAGGAATTCTTATGGATTATTTTTTCACCCCCCGCGGCATCGCCGTCATCGGTGCTACGGCCAATCGTCTCAAAGGGGGTTATCATATACTTAAAAATCTGATCACCGGCTACCAGGGCGGTATCTACCCGGTCAATCCCCGCTACAACGAAATCGATGGTCTCGCCTGCTACCCATCGGTCAAGGATGTTCCTGATCCTGTGGACTTGGCCATCATATTCATACCGGCCGCCATTGCCGTGGATGCCGTCCGGGAATGTGCGCACCGCGGCATCAAGGGCGTGATGATCCAATCGGCCGGTTTTGCAGAAACCGGCGATAGCGGCCGTGCCTTGCAAGCGGAACTTTTGGCCATCAAAGCCGAGTCTGGTATTCGCATTTGGGGTCCCAACTGCATGGGACTTGTGGATGCCGTCAATCGCCATGTATTTTCCTTTGTTTTAAACAGCATCTGGGATGACGGGCTGACGCCCGGAAACGTCTCCCTGATTGTTCAAAGCGGTATGCTGTCGGCCGGGTTTCTCATCGATACCGTCAGCCACGGCACCATGGGGATCAGCAAAGCCTGCTCTCTGGGTAACAAGGCCGATATCAACGAATGCGATATCTTGGAATATTTGATTACAGATCCCCGAACCGATGCCATCGGTGCCTATCTGGAGTCGATTACCGATGGTCCTCGATTTTTGCAAGCCTGTCGGCAAAGCCGCAAACCGATCGTGATCCTCAAAGGGGGCAAGAGTCAAAAAGGTGCCCAGGCCGCCATGAGCCATACCGCCAGCTTGGCCGGTGATGCCGACGTTATCAGAGGTGCCCTGACTCAGGTGGGGGTAACCCAGGCCAATGATTTTAAACAGATGCTTGATCTGTGTCGGACCCGGGCCCGGTACGACCGGATCCCCACGGATTACAAGGGACGCATCGGCATTTTGACCTACAGTGGGGGTGCCGGTATTGTGTCAGCTGACTTTGCGGATCAGATGGGGCTGGAAGTGGCGGATCTATCGACGCAAACGCTTGAAAAGCTGGCAACAGTTTATCCGCAATGGATGCCGCCGGCAAATCCGGTGGATTTCTGGCCGGCCATTGAAAAAAACGGGCCCGAGAAAGTTTATCAAACGGCCTTTGAAGCTGTTTGCAGTGATCCGGGTGTGGATGCCGTTCTTTTCCATATCTTTATCGGTGGATTTGTACAGTCACTAGACATCGCTCCTTTTGCCAGCATTGCCGAAAAATATAACAAACCGCTTTTTATCTGGCTTTTGGGCAAACGCCAAGAGGCGCTAGAATTTCAACTGCATGCCCATGAAATTGGTGTCCCTGTTTTCCGTGAGCTCAAGCGCGCCGTTGAGTGCATGGCGGCATGTTTTGCCTGAGCAAGTTGTACCCTGCTGAAATTATCCCACAGTTTTCGAGATTGGTGACAGAAAGCCCTTTTTTTCTACCGGGGATTTGAAGTTGACAAGTTTGTCTCCTTCCCCGATCCAGACGATACCAGCCAAGCTCATTCTTGATAGCATCGCTTCATTCTACTTGAAAACCATGTATCGGCGCGCATGAAAATACGGATACCTTGACACTCCCGTCAATCTCTTCTATATCGTATTATCAGTTGGTTAAGGAAAGTTAGCCTACTATTCAAAGGCGGTGTTATTACCCTTCTAGCGCCGATTCAAGTCACGGTTAAAAATGAAAATCCTGATAAAAAATGCTGGTGTGTCTCTCCTATTGGTACTGTTCTGTGCCTGTTCCCCTTCTCCAGAGAGCACCGGTGTGACGGAGCCGCCACCAACGCCTGTTCGCATTTTGGAAATCCAACCAGTTCAGTTACCTCTGGTTACCGAGGTGGTGGGTCGATTGGCACCCAACCGTGAAGTGACCCTTGCCGCTGAAGTAGGCGGCATTGTCACTGCATATACGGCCGATGTCGGTGACTGGATTCAAAAAGATAACGTCGTTATCCGGTTGAATCCCCGTGACTATAAGCTGGCGCTGGAGGAAGCGGAAGCTAATTTTGTGGTAGCACAAACCCGCTTGGAACTGGCCGTGAAAGCCTTTGATCGTGCCCGCAGCCTATTACCGCGGGAAGTAATCACGCAGGACACCTTTGACAATGCGGAAGCGGAATACCTTTCAGCCCAGGCATCGGTCAAACGGGTCAAAGTCCTGGTAGACATAGCCAAAGCCCAACTCTCAAAGACACGCATTCGCGCACCTTTCAACGGTCAGGTTGCAGCCCGAATGATCGAAACCGGGCAGCTGATCGGGGCGGGTCAGCCCTTGGTGAAAATTGTCGACCCAAATCCCATGCGCGTCAATATCTGGCTGGCTGAAAAGGAATATGTGCGCCTGGATAAAAGCGATCGTGTTTCGATTGTCCTGGAGGCCTATCCTGAAGAAACATTCACAGGCAAGATCGACCGCATCGATATAACCGCGGACGAGAGAACCAACACCTTTTGTGTTGAAATTCTAGTGACGAATCCCAATCAGACACTTAAAACAGGCATGACCGCCACGGTACGTATTGTCACAACTACGCTACCCGACGCCATCCTTATACCCCAGAGTACGGTGCTCTACCGATCGGACCGGGAGGAAGTCTTTGTCGCTGGAGGGGACAATCGTGCCCAACTGCGTAAAGTCAAACTGGGACGTTCCCTGGACGATCGCGTTGAGATCCGTGAAGGTCTGGCAGCAGGTGATCAGTTGATTGTCACCGGCGGGCAGTACCTCAAACCGGGTGACAAGATATTAATTTCGGCTTTTAGTCAGGCCGAGGCCAAATGAACATCTTCCGTTTTATTATTCGGCAAGGGCGGATCTTCACGCTGATCGTTGTGATTCTGCCCATCATCGCCGGCACCTATGCCTATCAATCTCTGCCCAAGGAGGGGGAGCCCGAGATTGCGGTCCCCCATGCCATCGTTGTGACCGCCTATCCGGGTGCTTCACCGAGTGAAATCGAAAGTCTGGTGACCAATCCCCTTGAAGAGGCCCTGAGTGATCTTAAAGATGTGGACGAGATGCGCTCCTCGTCAGCCGAGTCCGTTTCCGTGATCGTCCTCGATTTTATGGTGGATGCGGACCTGGAGCTGTCCCTGCAGCGGGTCCGGGATAAGGTAACCGACGCCCAAAAGGAACTGCCGGATGAGGCCGAAGATTCCACCGTGTCGGAAATCAGCTTCAGTGACATTCCCATTATGCTGGTGTCCGTGGTTGGCGATATGGATCCGGTTTTACTCAAGCGCCTGGCCGAAGATGTTGCCGACGAGTTGGCTTTGATGCCGGAGGTCCTCTCCACCGATGTAACCGGTGGCCAAACCCGGGAAATACACATCTATTTGGATCCCAACCGGCTCAACCAGTTTGGCTTGACGATTCTGGATGTTTACAATGCGATCAAACAAGCGGATATCAATATCCCCGGTGGTATGGTCAACATCCCTGAACGGCGTTTCCTGCTGCGTACGCTCACTGAAATAAAAAATGTGGCTGATTACAAAAAAGTTCCCCTGATCCGAAAAGCGGGCCGGGTGGTTTTTTTGGGCGATGTCGGCACCATCATCGACGGGCACCAGGAGGATATCAGCTATTCGCGTGTGGATGGCAAACCGTCTGTTTCCATCGCCGTAAAAAAACGGGTCGGGGCCAACATACTGCAAACATCGGCTAAAGTCCGCCAGGCCATCGAGACCATCCAGAAGCGTTTTCCGGCCGGGGTTCAGATGGTGGTTACCGCCGATCAGGCCAAATACATCCAGCAGGGCTTCGACACCATGAACAACTCGGCCGTTACCGGTCTGATCATCGTGATTGTGGTGCTCTATTTTGCCATGGGATTCCGGAATTCCATCATCACTTCCATGTCCATTCCCCTGTCCCTGCTGATCACATTCATCCTGCTCAAGGTGTTTGACCAGACCAATAACAACATGGTCCGCTTTTCTCTGGTGCTCTGTATCGGTCTGCTGGTGGACAATGCCATCATA
>Ga0180435_10001035_pt1 | contig 29253 bp, 23 predicted proteins | sample SS_ome_3_FD_132467 | JGI IMG/M metagenome (GOLD analysis project Ga0180435, IMG submission 132467) | Hypersaline lake sediment archaeal communities from the Salton Sea, California, USA - SS_3_S_1 metaG | ecosystem: Environmental > Aquatic > Non-marine Saline and Alkaline > Hypersaline >... | reverse complement strand
CGCTCAAAACCACCACCGGAACCAATCGAATCGATCGAATACTCCGGACCACCCTCATCAATCCACTGATTGATCACAGCCACCGACAACGGAAACACCGTCGACGAACCAGCAATACCAATGCTGACGTTTGGGTCAACATCGAGCGGATCAATCATCGGCAAACCAAGAGGCGACGTCATGTCGTCATCCGGGGCCGTTGTGTCGCCGGTGTCCGGCGCCTCTGTGGTGTCGGCCGCCGTAGTCGGTGCACCCGTATCGTCGGCGTCATCGTCGCCACCACACGCCGCTGCCAGCATCGCCAGCGCTGCCATGAGGGCAACAAGGACTCTCCAATTAAAGGATCTCATTGATACCTTCCTAAGTGTTTCCTCTCCTGGGCACTCTGTTGAGCCGGGACCCCTTATCCATTCGCGGGTCATGCCGCGCTCGCCCAGTTATCACGCAAGCTAGGAAGGCGAGGTGAACCGAATCCGTTCCCGAGATGACGAGAAAGTGAACTCTTCTGATCCAGATATCGGAAGGAATCAGTCGTTACGACCTTCGCGGTACCTCGCAAGCAAGGCATTGGTCGATTCGTCATGATCGAGCGGGGCCGTTGGATCGGCCAACTCGGAGATGATCCTCGTCGCCAGGACCTTGCCCAGTTCCACCCCCCACTGATCGAATGAGTTGATGCCCCAGATGACACCCTGGACAAACACCTTGTGCTCGTAGAGCGCAACAAGCTGCCCGAGCACTGACGGTGTCAGCTTTGGGGCGAGGATCACCGAGGTGGGCCGGTTGCCCGGGAAGGCTCGGTGCGGGACCAACTCGGCGGCAACACCGTCGGCAGCAACCTCTTCGGCAGTCTTGCCGAAGGCCAACGCCTCAGCCTGGGCAAACAGATTGGCCATCAGCAGGTCGTGCTGATTGCCGAGATCGTCGGTGGCGTTGATGAAGCCGATGAGATCGGAAGGCACCACCGTTGTGCCCTGGTGGAGCAGTTGGTAGAAAGCATGTTGCCCGTTGGTCCCCGGCTCCCCCCACAGGATGGGGCCGGTATCGCTGTCCACGGGACTCCCGTCGCGCCGGACTCGCTTGCCGTTGGACTCCATGTCGAGTTGCTGCAGATACGCAGAAAAGCGAGCGAGATCCTGGGCGTAGGGCAAGACCGCGTACGTGGGATAGTCCAAAACGTTGCGATACCAAACGCCCACCAGTGCCAGCAACACCGGCAGATTCTGCTCCAGTGGGGCCGTCCGGAAATGTCGATCGATAACCCGAAACCCGGTAAGCATCTCCCGAAAGGCCGACTCGCCGATCGCAATCATCAGCGGAAGACCGATCGCAGAGTCGAACGAGTACCGGCCTCCCACCCAATCCCAGAATCCGAACATGTTGTCCGTGTCGATCCCGAATTCCGCAACGGCCTCGGCGTTGGTCGATACGGCAACGAAGTGGCGAGCGATGGCCTCGCTATTGCCGTCGAACCGTTCCAGCACCCAATCTCGGGCGGCTCTTGCGTTGGTAAGCGTCTCCAGCGTGGTGAAGGTCTTCGAGGCAATAACGAACAGAGTCTCCGCCGGGTCGAGATCGGCGAGCGTTGCGACGAGGTGCGCAGGGTCGATGTTGGAGACAAATCGAGCCTCGATCTCTGGGTGGCGGTAGTGGCGCAGCGCCCGATAGGCCATAACCGGGCCTAGGTCGGATCCACCGATGCCGATGTTGACCACGGTGCGGATCGGCTTGCCCGATTGGCCTCGCCACTCCCCGCTGCGAACTCGCTCGCTGAACTTGCCCATGGCGTCGAGCACTTCATGGACAGCGCCGACAACATCCTCACCATCGACGGTGAATTCGTCACCGGGCGCGGCTCGCAACGCAGTATGGAGCACCGCACGATTCTCGGTGACATTGATCCGCTCGCCGCGGAACATCGCTTCGATTTGTCCCGGCAACCCAGAGGATTCAGCCAGCGCCACCAGCAACTCGATTGTCTCCGGCGTGATCAGATGCTTGGACAGATCGGCGGTCAAGTCGCCCACTTCGTAGGTGAAGCGAGCCGCCCGCCCTCGATCGGAAGCAAACAGATCCCGCAGATCAAATGACGTCTTATCCCGATGCGACCGCAACGCCGCCCATTCCGCTGCATCATGTCTCAGTGCCATTGCCAGCTCCGCTCGATCGCCGATGGTCCCAACACTATCGCAGCCTCCAGACCCGTCGATCGGTATGCTCGAAAACATGAAGGCAATTCGCGTGCATGAAACGGGCGGACCGGACAGCCTGGGTTGGGAAACCGTTGCCGATCCGCAGGCTCAGGCAGGTCAACTGCTGGTGTCGGTTGTTGCCGCCGGGGTCAACTACATAGACACCTATCACCGGCGCGGCATTTATCCGCTCGGCACTCCGTTCACCCCGGGGCTGGAGGGAAGCGGGATCGTTGAAGGAGTCGGCGACGACGTCACCGGATTCAGGACCGGCGATCGTGTTGCCTGGACCGACCAGATTGGATCCTACGCCGAGCGGGTGGTGATCGCAGCCGAGCGGGCTGTTCCGGTGCCGGCCGACTTCTCCCTCATGGATGCCGCTGCCATGATGCTCCAGGGAATCACCGCACACTATCTCGCCAACGACACTTTCCAGTTGCGCTCGGGTCATCGCTGCCTGATCCACGCCGGCGCAGGCGGCGTCGGCCGGCTGCTGATCCAGCTCGCCCGCAGGGCTGGAGCCGAGGTGTTCACGACGGTTTCCAACGCGGAGAAGGCTGCGATTGCGCGGGAAGCCGGAGCCACCCACGTAATCAACTACGAGGAGCAGGATTTCGTCGAGGCTATCGAGCAGATGGCCGGCGACCGCTCGCTCGATGTGGTCTACGACGGCGTCGGAGCAACTACCTTCGATCGCGGTCTGATGCTGCTCAAGCCGCGCGGTCTGATGGCCCTCTTCGGGCAGTCGAGCGGGGTGGTGCCGCCGTTCGACCTCGGCAAGCTCTCGCGACTGGGGTCGCTCTACGTGACCCGTCCGACAATGGGCTCCTACATCGCCTCACCTGAGGAGCTCCGGATGCGGGTCGGTGATCTGCTGCGGCTGGTCGAAAACGGCGAACTGCAGCTGTCGATTGATCGCACCATGCCGCTCGCCGAGGCAGCCGAGGCCCATCGCGCGCTCGAGGCACGTCTTACTGCAGGAAAGGTACTACTGGTTCCGGGCGGCGCTTCCTAGCCGATCAGAATCAACAGACCACCGACGGCCATAGCAATGACCCCGACGATGATCAAGGTGGTTTCGGAGATGTTCCCGGGCATCCAGCTGTATGCAGTTAGGTCTTCGCTGACGGCCAGAGCCACGATCACCAGAATCACCATCCCCGCGAGGACGAGGATCATCCCGAGGCTGTTAGTGGCGAACAGAGCCAACAGTGCCACGATGATCACCGCTACCGAGGCGATGACCCAGCGGACAACACGATCGGAAAGCCAATTGCGCCACGTGTCCCGATCGAGGAGCGTCCGAATGGTGTCGGCGAGGCCGGTTCGGCGTTGCTCACGCCTATCGGGCTTAGGGAGGGACACGTGCTCGGGAGAGGATGCTGGTACCGGTTCGGGCCTAGGTTCCGCAATGGCTGCAGGCTCTGGGGCGGTCGACGGCTCGGCCTCGGTTGCCAACGCGGGCATCGCCGGGCTGCTGGGCTCGGGATCTGGATCAGTCTTTGCCTTGCGCTTCGGTCGTTTCGAATCATGAGGTGGCTTGGCCGGACCCGGACGTCTGGCTCGAGCCGAACGCTCATGTTTCGGCTTGCGGCTACGCCTCCGCTTCTTCTTGCGGCCGGAGGGGTCGAGCGCGGCAACGAAGGCGGGATGATTTGGCACATCGATGATCACCCGCTCGCCGTCGAGAGCGAGCAGAACATTCGTGCCGGTGTCGTCGGGGGTAAGTCCGGTGAGCGGCCAGCTACCCAGGGTTTCTTCTCCGGTGGTGACCGTGAGCTGCTCTTCGTCTACAACGAACACGGCGTCGATGACATCATTGGTGGCGGCGATGCGGAGCGAGCCGCGATATGAACCCATAGGGAAGGGTTCGGGAATCTCTACCAACCACTTGAGTGGTTTGCTGCTCAGTCCGCCGAAACAACTACCTCAGTCGCCTTGATCGACAACCAGATCTCATCACCGATCTTCATGCCAAGCGCGGCCAACGCCGGCGGGGTGATCTCGGCAGTCAACTCGAGCGGCCCGCCTGTTTGGACCCGGACTCGATCGCCGTAGTTCTCGATTCTCTTGATGATCGTGGACCAGCTGTTGCGGGGGCTCCCGCTGGGTGGATCGATGTGGATCGATATCGCTCGCGGATGGATGGTGGCGAGGACCGGACCCTGCGCCGATGTGTCGGCGACGGTCAGTCGGTGCGATCCCACCAGCACCTCGCCACCGTCGGCAACTCCAACGAGCAGGTTGGCTCCGGCCAGGTCGGCGGCGTACGAGGTGCGAGGCCGCATCCTTATGTCCTCGGGCGATCCGGTCTGAGTGATCGCCCCGCCCTCCAAAACATAGATCTCGTCGGCAAGCAGAAAGGCCTCAGCAGGATCGTGTGTGATCAACAGCCGGGGCCCGGCGAATCCGGCCAGGTGATCTGCCAGCATATGACGCAGTTGCGCCCGGGTGGTCACGTCGAGCGCAGCCAGCGGCTCGTCGAGCAGAAGCATATCCGGCTCGGTAGCGAGCGCGCGCCCCAGGGCGACCCGCTGCGCCTGGCCTCCAGAGAGGTCGGCCGGACGCCGATCGGCAAGCGCGCTCAAATCAAGTCGTGCCAGTAGCGCTGCAGCGCTGCGCTGGGCGGCCGATTTCGAAAGGCCGCGGGCACGCAAGCCAAACGCAACATTGTCGAGAACCGACATTGTGGGAAACAGCAGGTAATCCTGGTGCACAATGCCAATCCGCCGATCCTCCGGCGGCGCCGATATCTCGCTGGCCGTGTCCTCGAGCACACACCCTCCGAGTTCGACACGACCTGCACTCAACGGCACCAAACCCGATAGCGCAGCGACCAGGGTGGATTTGCCGGCACCGTTGGGGCCGAGAACGGCAGCCGTGCGGCCGGGTTCGAGAGTCAGTTCAACATCAAGGCGAAAACCCCCGGGATGCACCACGGCAACTCGAGCATCAAGACCGCTCCTCACCGCGCCCTCCACCAGCTTCGGCGCAGCGAGATCAGCACCGCGAGCGAGACGAAGACCAGCAGCAGGCTCATCGCCACAGCGGCATCGCGATCGCCTTCCATAGCGACGAAGACCGCGAGCGGAAGCGTTTGGGTGCGACCCGGCAGGTTGCCGGCGAAGGTGATAGTGGCCCCAAACTCACCGAGAGCGCGGGCCCAGGTAAGCAGCAGTCCCGATACCAGCGACGGGGCGATCATCGGCAAGGTCACCCGCCTCAGCACCGTCCAACGATTCGCCCCCAGCGCGGCCGCGGCGCCCTCGAACCGCTGGTCGAGATTGCGCAGCGCTCCTTCAACGGTGATCACGAGAAAGGGCATAGCGACAAATGCAGCGGCAAGGATCGCACCCCAGACAGAGAAAGGCAGCACCAAACCGGTGAGCTCCTCGAGTGGCTGGCCCACGAGCCCACGGCGACCAAAGGTGAACAGCAACGCCGCCCCCCCGACCACCGGGGGCAGAACCAGGGGCAGCAGCACCAGGCCGCGCAGCAGGGTGCGACCGCGGAACTCGACACGGGCGAGAATCCATGCCAGAGGCAAGCCGAACAGCAGCGATAGCAGTGTCGCTCCAAGCGAGATCAATAGCGATAGCCCTAGCGCATCGGCAACGATCTCGCGCCCCAACACCCCTCCGAGATCAGACCACGGCGTGCGCGCCAGCAGGCCGACCAGCGGAGCGATGAACAACACAGCCCCAACTGCGGCAAGCAGGCCAAGCAGAACCGGAGGTCGGCGGCGGGTCATGGAGCGGCAAACCCCAGATCGCCAAGAATCCGCCGCCCATCCGGCCCCAGCACAAAATCAATGAAGTCGGCTGCATCCGCCTGGTTCTCATCACCGACAATGGGAGCAATCGAGTACGTGACCGCAACAGCAGGTTCGGATGCAATGTCGACCGACTCGACGGCACCATCGGCCGTAGCAATGTCGGTGGCATAGACAATGCCGGCGTCGAGCTCACCTGCGCTGATCTTGGTTAGCAGGGCGCGGACATCGGGCTCGAGAGTGTCCGGGGCGGCAGCCACGCCGGCAATGGCGAGCGCTTCGTCGGCGTACACGCCGCAAGGCACGACCGGAGCGCACAAACCGATGAGAAGATCATCGCGAGCCAGATCTCCTATTCCGATGATGTCGCCCGGGTTCCCGGCCGGTACGGCAATGGTGAGCTGGTTGCTGGCGAAGTCGACCACGGGACCGGCGACAAGGCCCGCCGCCACCACTTCGGCGATGTTCTCCTGATTGGCCGAGGCGAACACGGCGACCGGCGCTCCGGAGAGAATCTGCTCGCGGAGCGCAGAACTCCCGCCCAGGTTGAGCACGATGTCGACATCGGGGTGGCCCGCCTCATACTCTGCCTCGACAGCCGTGAATGCATCGGTCAACGATGCAGCTGCAGATACGAGTAGCTCCTGCCGGGCACCTCCACCACAGGCGCCGGTGAGCAGCGCCACCATCAGAACGAGCACTACGCGGCGCATCAGCTCACCTTCGAGCCAAAGGCGGACAGGTCGTAGCCGCCGATCCGCACCAGATTGGCGCGGAATTCGCCGCCCAGCAGGACGTCGAGCGCCTCAGTGACAACCCGATCCTCGACCCAGCGGGGATCGATCCAGAGTTCGGTGTCGTGGCGATCCAGCGAGACAAACTCGGCACCTACCGCAATAGCCGCCGGTTCGATAGTCACACCGGGGATCCCGGCGTATATGGCATGAACGGCCGATTCGCGGTGGCTGTTCACCCGCGGCCCCGGTACCTCGGTGACACCGCCTGCAACCGCTGCCTCAAACGCCTGTTGGACTCCGGCACCGGGCTCGCGTTGCACAACCGGGTTCCGGCCGGAGAGTGCACCCTCGACCCACCCCGATGGCGCATCCGGTGCGTCCGCCAGCCCCACTTCCCAGCTCGCCAGGCAAAGCCGGACGACACCGGGGATCTCGCCCGCCCGTGCCAGCGCCGGCCCATGCACGACTGCGGCATGAACTCTGCCGGCGACGAGAGCCGCAATAGCTCCGCGACTGGAGGTGAGCACGGAGAGCGCAGCTGTGCCCCGCCGCCGCAAGTGCTCTTCGAGCAATTCGAGCGCAGGCTCACAACCGGCGATGACCAAGCCGTCGCGTAGATTGGCAATCGGCGCCAAGACTCCGCCATCCACCACGCCGTCGAGGGAGCCCCAGCGCAAGGGAGAAGCCGGGAAAGGAGCCGCCACCAGCCGGGATCCCACTCGCCCCGCCCGGACGGAGACACCGTCAGCGACCGGCTCGCCGGTGAGAACGTCGCACGGTTGCGCGGGAGCCGGGAACACTTCCGGGACGGCAACACCGAGCACACCCGCCAGCGCAACTGCGGCATCGACCCGGGGAAGGTTCCGACCGGCTTCAGCCGCGCCTACCAGCTGCCGGCTCACCCCGGCCCTGGCGGCCAGCTCTGTCTGGCTCAGGCCGGCGGCCTCTCGATACTCCCGAAGACGAGACATGCCAAGAACCTAGCAGAGTAGCTAGCTATCTAGCTAAGGATCTCGCCGATTGCTCGCTGGGTGGCGGGCACATAGGGACCACCGAACTTGAGCACATGAACGATCAGCGGCGCTAGCTGGTGCAGCGGAATTCGCCGTTCCCATCCATCGGCCAGCGGGTAGGCCTCGTGATAGGCGGCAAAGCACTCGTAGCCAAACCCACCAAATAGGTACATCATTGCGATGTCGAACTCGCGGTGGCCACCGAATGAACCAGGGTCGATCAGCCAGCTAACCCCGCCGCGACCGACCAGTCGGTTGCCCGCCCACAGGTCACCGTGGAGTCGCGCCGGTGGCTCCTCCGGCCCGACGAAGGAATCGATACGAGCGGCAATCTGTTCGACGGCTCGAATGGTCTCGTCGGCCAGCGCCCGGTGGTGGCGAGCCAGCCGCGCCAGGACCAGAAGTCGTTGCTCGGCAAAGAACTCAGCCCAGGTCGCGGCCGGCACATTGGGCAGCCCCCGGCTGCCGGTGCTCCGCCGATCCTCCCGACCGAAGAGCGGGGCGCCACTCTTGTGCAATTGAGCAAGCTCGCGCCCCAGATCCGCCTCAGTATCGCGGTGCGGTGCTCCCGGCTCGATCCACTCCTGGACCAGCAGGGGTGGATCATCCGATACCGCAAAAACCTCGGGCACCTTGACGGCACCCGCCTCACGCAACCAGGTGAGCCCCGAAGCCTCGGTCGTGAAGAAGCCGGGGACGGCATCGGCCTTCGTCTTGGCAAACACCATCCGCCCGTCGGTAAACGTCACCCGGTACGCATCGGCAACATCTCCGCCACCGAGCGGTGTCATATCCGCGACTTCCTGATCGAGAGCAGCCGCAATGGCGGATCGGATATTGGCCGGACCGCGCGCGATCACTGGGCGGTCCAGGCCCCGTCGACGAGCAAGACATGGCCGGACACCATTCCCCCGGCGGGAGAGGCGAGGTAGATGACCGCCGCAGCAACATCGGTCGTAGTACCCACCTTGCCGATCGGAAGCCGGTCGAGCACTCCTTGCAGATACTCGGGTTGATCGAGGCGTTCCGCCGTGCCGGGCGTGTAGATGAACGTCGGGGCAACTGCGTTGACCGTCACGCCCCGGGCCGACCACTCCAGCGCAAGCACCTTGGTGAGCATGTTCACCCCACCCTTGCTCGCGCAGTAGACCGCGTGATCGCGAATGCCCACGACCCCCGCCTGCGAGCTGATATTGATGATCCGGCCCTCACCCTGCGCCAGCATGACCCGACCTGCGGCCTGGCAGGCGAAAAACAGCCCGCGCAAATTGACGTCGATCATCTCGTCCCAGTCGGCCTCGGTGACGTCCTCCGCGGGGTGGTTGGCTCCAAGCCCCGCGTTATTGACCAGAATGTCGAGCCTGCCGAAGCGCGCGGCCACAACGTCGACGGCCGATCGGATGCTGGCAACCGAGCTCACGTCCATCTCGACGGCGAAGGCTTCGCCGCCGCCGGCAGTTATCTCGCCGGCCAGCTCCTCCAGCGCCGTCATATCACGCGCCGCCACCGCAACCCGCGCCCCTGCGTCGGCGAGTGCTCGAGCCAGATCCGCGCCAATTCCCTTGCTGGCTCCGGTAACCAGAGCAACCTGTTCATCCAGGCGATAGTTGGGATAATTCATCTTCTCAGTGTGCCACACGGGCCGGTGCACACCTATCTGTTGTGCTTTCATGGGAGGGCGATGCCAGAGCATTCACGCAGCAAACGGGCGATCTCGGCCGTGGTCAGGGGGCGAGTTCAGGGTGTCGGTTATCGATTCACCACACAGCGGGTCGGACAGCGGTTGGGTCTGGCCGGCTGGGTACGCAACGAGTCAGATGGATCTGTCTCGGTGCGGGCGCAAGGCGACGAATCGGCCATCTCCCGATTCGTCGGCTTTCTCGAGGAGGGGCCGCCGGCGGCGCGGGTCCAGGCCATTGCGGTGAACGAAGAGCCCGTTGATCCGGCTCTTTCCGGATTCACTGTCCGCTAATGAGCGACCGATGAAGAAATGGGACCAGCTGACGGAAGCAGGACGAATCAGGCGGCTCCGCCCCCTTGCCTGGAGAGCACTGGGCAGCTTCCCGATCACGCCGACCCGGCTCCGCTTGGTCGGCGGCTTCACCAACGTCATCTTCCGGGTCGAAACTGGCCACGGCCCGTACGCCCTGCGGATTGATCTCCACCAGGACCACACGGACGAGGACGTCATCAATGAGCTGTCGTGGCTCGAAGCTCTAGCCGCCGAAACAGATCTGGACGTGTGCCGGGTAATCCGGGCGAGCGACGGAACACCCTTCGTGTATGCCACCGGCGACGGCGTGCCCGGGGCCCGCCGCTGCGCTCTGTTCGAATGGATCCCGGGGCGACCCCTCGCCGACAAGCTGACGGAGTCGGGCTACCACCAACTGGGCCGGCTAGCTGCGCGCTTGCACCGGCATGGCAGCACCTTCACTCCGCCCCATCGGCCTCTGACCTGGAATCGGATCTTCTACTGGCCGGAAGAAGTCGATCCGGTGGTGATCCACGAGCCGCGTATGGATCGATTTATCGACCCGACCCGCCGACGCATCCTCGCCAGGGCAATAGAATTGATCGAACCGGCATTCGCTCGCCTCGACCCGGCAGCTGCCCAGATCATCCACGGCGACCTTCATCCGTGGAACGTACATCGGTACCGCAACCGGCTCATCGCCTTCGATTTCGAGGACATCACCTGGGGACACCCGGTTCAGGACGTAGCGATCACGCTCTTCTACGAACGCAACCATCGCGCCTACGAAGATCTACGAGCAGCATTCGCCGAGGGGTATCAATCGATCACAGCATGGCCGGTCTCCTACGCTGGCGAGCTGGAGAGGTTCATGGCCGCCCGCTCCGTGATGTTCGTCAACTATGTCGCCAATCTGCACGACGACCCCTCGGATTACTACGACACCGTATTCCCCCGCCTCGGACGATTCGTTGCACAATGGGGGGAGATATGAAACGACACCCCGGCGCTCGGCGGTCCTTCCCCGCTCCTCGCCGGACTCGGTTTTCAGCATACGATCCTGCATCGATCATCAACCGGCAGGGCACCAAACGCCTGCGCGGTTGCCGAAGATCTCCGGACCCGGCATCGCATTGACACACCCCGGGAAGAACCACTATTTTCATTGCGTTGGAACGTTCCAAGGAGACCCCATGACGTCCTACAGAATTGCCCTGATCCCCGGTGACGGTGTTGGCGGTGAGATCACGGAAGAGGCCGTGCGCATCCTCGACGCGGCGGCTGATATTCACGGCTTTTCCGTGACGACAGAACTGTTCGACTGGTCGTGTGATCGCTACCTCGACGTCGGCGAGATGATGCCCGAGGACGCACTCGAAACTCTGGCGGGATTCGATTCGATCTTCCTCGGCTGCATCGGTGACGCCAACAAAGTCGCCGACCACATCTCGCTGGAGATGCTGCTGAAGATCCGCCAAGGGTTCGACCAATATGTGAACCTGCGACCAATCAAGCTCCACCCCGGCGTGGCAACTCCGATCAAGACCGCTACTCCCGAAACTGTCGACATGCTGGTGATCCGGGAGAACACCGAGGGCGAGTACTCAGCCGACGGTGGTTTCTTCAAGCGGGGCACCCCCGACGCCTTTGCGCTGCAGACGTCGATATTCACGTGGAAAGGCTGTGAACGTGCCATCCGCTTCGGCTTTGAGCAGGCCCGCAAGCGCCGGAAGCTCGGCTCCGAAGGGAAGGTGGGTCGCGTAACCAATTGCACGAAATCGAACGCTCTGAACTACTCAATGGTCTTCTGGGACGAGGCGTACGATTTTGTGGCTAAGGACTTCCCCGACATCGAGACGGACATGGCGCTGGTCGATGCCTTGACCATGTGGTTCGTCAAGAACCCCGACTGGTTCGATGTAATTGTCGCTTCGAACCTATTCGGCGACATCATCACGGACCTCGGCTCGATGCTCCAGGGAGGTATGGGCTTTGCGGCGGGGGGCAACGTGAATCCGGAGGGCGACTTCCCATCGATGTTCGAGCCAATTCACGGCTCAGCGCCCAAATACACCGGCAAGCGTGTCGTCAATCCGATCGCCACAATCGAGGCCGTGCGGATGATGCTCGAACATCTCGGCGAGGAAGAGGCCGGTGCGCACGTGGAGCGCGCAGTCGCCGACACCTTGCGCAAAGGAGAGATCAAGACGAAGGACATGGGCGGCACGGCCAGAACCGATGAGATGGGCGCTGCTGTGCTCGCCGCGATGCGAGCCACAGCCTGAAGCCGAGGAGCAGAAGTGAAAATCACATCACTCGACGACGTCGAGGTGCGCGGGAAGACAGTGTTGCTGCGACCGGACATCAACTCCCCCATCGACCGGGCCACGGGGAAGATCGTCAACGAGAACAGAATCAACAAGAGCCTGCCGACGATCAGAGATCTGGCTGAAGCTGGGGCCCGGCTAGTGATCATCGCCCATCAGGGCGACACTCTCGACTATCACAACCTGGTGTCGTTGGAGGAGCATGCAGGCAAGCTGGCCGCCAAGCTCGGGCGTGAGGTCGGGTTCATTGACGATGTGGCCGGGCCGGCGGCGCGCTCCGCCATCCGCGACCTCGAGGACGGACAGATCCTGCTGCTGGACAACATCCGCATCCTCACAGAGGAGGTCTCGACTTTCGAGAATGCCGTGAAGCTGACGCCGGAGGAGATGACCAAGACCTATCTAGTCCGCCACCTGGCGCCACTCGTCGATCTCTATGTGAACGATGCGTTCGCCGCCGCTCATCGCAATGCACCTTCATTGGTCGGATTCCAGGAGCTCGTCCCGGCCGTCGGCGGCCGACTGCTGGTCGACGAGGTCGATTCGCTGTCCAGCGTTGCCGAGAACCCCGCCCGTCCCTGCCTGTTCGTGCTCGGCGGGCTGAAGATATCCGATGCCTTTTCCATGATGGCCAAGGTGCTGCGCGACGGCACCGCCGACTCGGTAATCACGTCGGGGGTCACTGCCAACGTGATGCTGTGGGGGCGCGGTGTCGACATAGGCGAGCCTTCGCGGAAGTTCATCACGGATCGTTCTCTAGATAGCTTCCTGCCCCAGGCGACCACTTGGCAGGAGGAATTTGGGAACCGGATCAGCGTTCCCTCCGATGTAGCCGTAGAAGGAGACAGCGGCGAGAGGGTGGAGCTGCCGGTAGCGGATCTGCCGACGGAACGGTTGATAATCGATATCGGCTCGGAAACCATTGCGCGCTATGAGGCGATGATCGCGGCTGCCTCCACGATCTTTGTCAATGGGCCGGCCGGGGTCTATGAATCTGCCGCCGGCGAACCGGGAACGCGCCGGCTCTGGGAGGCCGTTGCCGCAGCGCGCGGCAAGTCCGTCATCGGGGGCGGGGACACCGTCGCCAGCGCGGGACGCTTCGTCGATCTCGACGACATCGGCTTTGTGAGCACCGGTGGTGGCGCCCTCGTTCGCTTCATCAGCGGTCAGCCGCTACCGATGCTTGAGGCAATGCAGCGGGCCGCCAAGCGAGCTCATTAGCCGTGTGCTGAGGAGCGAGCAGAATGCCGGCGGCAACTCCGCGCCGCGACAACCACTATCACGGCCTGCTCCGAATAACACTTGCCGGGGCATAGCGATCGCATTCCCGCAGCGCTGCCGTGATCCCCGCAGTCGGGCATCCGGGCAACGAGCTACCCGATCCACGGCGACAGGCATACCGCATGAACCAGACCACATTTCAAGATATCGATCGGCGCATCACCCGCTGGATGGCCGAACACGGGCTCGCTCTTTTGCGCATCAGCATCGGGCTCGTTTTCTTGTGGTTTGGCGCGATCAAGTTTTGGCCGGGACTGAGCGCAGCCGACCAGCTGGCAACTGACACGATCGAGAAAATCACGTTTGGCTCAATCGGAGAAGACTTCGCTCGCCTGGCCCTGGCGACATTGGAAACAACCATCGGCATCGGGTTGATACTGGGCAGATACATACGCCTGGTTCTGCTGCTTCTGCTCGGACAGATGATGGGCACGGTTACGCCTCTGTTTATCTTCCCGGAAATCACCTGGACTCAGGTGCTCGTGCCCACACTCGAAGGTCAGTACATCCTGAAGAATCTGGTGCTGGTCTCGGCCGCCCTCACCATCGGAGCCACGGCCCGTGGCGGCGGCTTGGTCGACGACCCGGAAGTCCTCGAAGCGGCGGCGGAGAAGCCCCCAGCCCGATCCATGGCGAGCTAGACGCCGGCTCACGACCAAGTCCGGAATCCCACTGCGGCGAACGCAACACTTCGAAAAGGAGGCTCCGATGATCGGGTGCTCCGGCCGAGCTTCCCGGTTCAGGCTCTACCGGCGGCCACTTCCTCTTCCCGGGTTCTCCCGGCAAGCAGGATGAGGTCCTCGTGAAGCTCGAACCACACACTGTGGAAGCTATCGACGCGCGGTGACGCCAAATAGTCGGTATCGCCGTTCGCCACCTCCTCGGCGGCTCGATTGAACCGCTTCACGTAGGAGGAAAGCCGGTTCAACCCAGCGGCCAATTGGCCAAGCCAAGCCACTGAGTCACCGTGCAACGCATGAAACCTAGCGAGCACGGCAGCATCGTGCTCCGCATCGCTGTGATCGTTCAAGACCTGTTGGCCATCGACGGTGCGGATCTGCCAGTCGGTCATTGTCTCCTTCATCCGCAAGTCGAATTGCAGCAGATCGTCCAAGGCCTTGGCTGCCATCTCTTGACCCCAGGCAGCACGATCTCTCGCGACCGCTTCACGACCGGCGGCTTTGCCCTGATCGGTGAGTTGAACCATGCCGGCCGGGCCACTGCCGCCGATGATCTCGGCGAGACCGTCGGCAACCAGGTCGTCGAGGTGGGCGCTGACGCTGTCGGGCGTGGTGAACAGGATCGGCGCCAGATCATCAGGGGTGACGAATCCCTTGATCAGCATTGCATGGATCACTGCATTCCGGTCGAGCTGGATTGTGGACGCCTCTTCGCGAGATACTCCAGGTTCTCGCTCATCGCCTGCCTCGGCACCAATCTCGATTCCCAGATCGACGGCCCAGTCCAAGAGCTCGGCGGCCTGCGGCACAATCTCAGCCTCGCTCGCCACAGCTCCGGCGAAGACCTCTCCCGTCGCGCCGTCGATTGTCAGGGTGTCGCCCTTGGCATAGATATGCCCCCCGATCGCAACAGTGTCACCGTCGACCACGACGTCGCCGGCGCCGACCACCGCAGGAATACCCCAACTTCGGGCGACCACGGCGGCGTGGCTGGCGAGGCCTCCGCTGGTTGTGAGGATTCCGGCAGCCTTGGCTATGCCGTGCACGTCGTCGGGCGATGTCTCGTTTCTGACCAGGATGACAGCGCGATCATCCTCAGCCATGATCACTGCGTCCTCAGGTGTAGTGACTATGTGGCCGACCGCAACACCGGGCGACGCACCGAGCCCGGAGGCGATGGCGACGGCATCTTCGCTTCGTTCGGCCGGAGCCAGCGGCGGATCAACGAGTTGATCGGCAACACGAAGGACCGCTTCGCGGCGATCGAGTGGGAAATCCGGGTCTTCAGCCATCTCCACCGCAATGCGCAGAGCAGCCTGGGGGCTCCGCTTACCGATTCTCGTCTGCAACAGCCACAGCTTGCCCTTCTCGATAGTGAATTCGATCTCACACACATCGGCGTAGTGGCGTTCCAACCTCTCCGCATAGCCGCGCAACTCAGCGCTCACATCGGGCATGCGCTCGCCCAGCACACTGATGGGTTCAGTTTTGTGGGTCCCGGCGGCTACGTCGTCACCCTGTGCGTTGAAGATGACGTCGCCGTAGAGCATCGCTTCGCCGCTCGCCGGATTCCGGGTAAAGAGAACGCCGGCTGCCGAGTCGGCCCCGCAGTTGCCAAAAACCATGGTCTGCACGATCACCGCGGTGCAGAGATCATCGGGGATGTGCTCGCGCAACCGATAACTGCGCGCTCGCGAGCTGTTCCAGGATCTGAACACCGCTGCAATTGCACCTTTGAGCTGTTTCCATGGATCCCGAGGGGTGGGCACCCCCACGATGCCCTGATACTGATCATTGAGACGTTTCCGGCTACCGGCGGCACACTCGGGCCCTGCATTGGCCTCGAGGGCAACCGCAGTCGCATCATTCAGGCCGAGATTCAGGATCGTGTCCATCATCCCCGGCATCGATACCGGAGCGCCGGAACGTACACACAAGAACAGCGGATTGGCGGGGTCGCCGAACTTGCGACCAATGGATTCTTCGAGTCGAGAGAGATGTTCTTTGATCTCGTCATCGAGCCCATCCGGCCATCCGTCGGCCAGGTACCGGTGGCAGGCCTCCGTGGAGATAGCGAAGCCGGGAGGCACCGGAAGCCCGAGCTCTCTAGTCATAACACCCAAGTTGGCGGCCTTGCCCCCGATCAATCCGGCAATCTCGCTGAGGGGCCGGCCGTGCGGTTGGTCGAAGGCGGAAACATACGTCACGATCTCTCCATCCTCGATAGACAATCGAGTTTGCTGCTACGACTCCCGATCGCCATGGTCAATCTGATCGGGACCCGTTCTGTTCCGTTGCATTCCTGATGGTCGCGGCTCTGCAGCCGATTCAGTTTACGGCGTGTAGCGTCGACCCGGGCTCACTCCGTCTCGGGACTCAGGATCGGGGACGGCGATGTCGTCCCGATCTCGTCCTCGGCCTCCAGGACTAGCCGCTTCGCCTCCTTCGCCTGGCGCTGCATTACGGTGCCGGCCTGAATCAGGCGCAGGCGTAAGACTCCAACCTGGATCAGGTGTCGGCAACCATCTGTCGCGATTCGATTAGCTTCGCGTGATCGTGCCCTCCCAGGTACCAACCTTCTCGCCCTTTAGGGCTTCCCCGTCGAACCAGTAGCTGGTCACGGCCTTGCTCTCCGTGTAGAACATGACGCCGTCCTTGCCCATCACGTGCAGATCTCCGAAGAAGCTGTTCTTGTGGCCACTGAAAGGGAATACCGAAATCGGAACCGGAATGCCGACGTTGACCCCGACCATGCCGGCGTCGATCCGACGAGCGAACTCCCTTGCGTAATGACCGCTTTGGGTGAAGATCGTTGCCCCGTTGGCGAACTCACTAGCGTTGATCAACTGCACACCCTCCTCGAAGCTCTTCACCCGCTTCACATAGAGGACGGGACCAAAGACCTCCTCGTTGCCGCACGACATCTCGGGCGTGACCTGGTCGAAGATGGTGGGGCCGAGAAAGAACCCGTTCTCGAAACCCTCGATCTCGAGCCCCCTTCCGTCGAGCACCAGCTCGGCGCCTTCCGCTACGGACTTCTCGATCCACTCGGTAACAAAGGTCTTGTGTCCTTCGTTGACCAGCGGGCCCATCTCGGTGTCCTCAGCGAAGGCGGGACCGATCTTGCGCGCTCGAGCCAACTCCGCAATCGTGGCAACGAGCTCATCCGCAATCTCTTCCTCAACGGCGATCGCCGGCAGCGCCATGCAGCGCTCACCGGCGCAGCCGAATGCCGAGTTGATGACGCGCTGGGCAGTGGCCCGGATCGGGGCATCGCGCAACACGAGCGCATGGTTCTTGGCCTCGGTGAGAGCCTGGACCCTCTTGCCGTTGGCTGCGGCGGTCGAGTAGATGTGCAGACCGACCTCGGTGGAGCCGACAAAACTGACGCCCTGCACCTTGGGATGCACCAGCAAGCGTTCGGCTTCATGCCGGGAACAGGTGACCAGATTGAAGACTCCGGGCGGCAGCCCTGCCTCATCAAACAACTCGGCGATTGCCATTGCCGTCTGCGGGACAAAGGATGCGGCCTTGAGCACGAAGGTGTTGCCGGTCGCGATGGCCAGCGGGGTCATCCACCCCATCGGGATCATCGCCGGGAAGTTCCAGGGAACGATGCCGGCGAACACACCCATGGGCTCCCGATACGTAACTGTGTCGTAACCGTCGGCGACGTTCATGAGCGAGTCGCCCTGCATGGTCACCGGCACGGCACACGCCAACTCGACGACCTCGATCGCCTTCAGGATGTCCCCGCGCGCCTCGGTGTACGTCTTCCCCATTTCCGTGGCGAGAAGCTTGGAAAGGTCGTGAAGGTTCTCCTCGAGGAGCATCTTCATCCTGAACATCACCTGAACCCGTTTGGTGATCGGGGTGTCGCGCCAACCGGGGTAGGCAGCCGCGGCGGCTTCGACTGCACCATCAACCTCTTCGGCGGTGCAGCGAGGCGCTTCAGCCATCACTTCGCCGGTGCTGCTGTTGGTGATTTCGTAGTAGTCGCCGCTGTTGGTATCCATCCACTCGCCGCCGACCAGGTATTTCAGGCGCTTTGCCATAGCTCCTCCGTGCAAATCAATGGGTGATCAGAGAGTAGTGATCGATTGTCGAGAATAGCGGGGGTCCCCGGGAGGACTGCATCTCCGTTGCTGCCGGCTCGGAATCAGCGGCGCTAGCCGCCACGGCTAGCCTCCGACCTATGGACGCGCAGTTGATGCAACTCGTCGCACAAATGACTCTCGACGAGAAGATTGCTCAGCTCTCCTGCGTGGTCCGGGTTCCGGACGCACCCTGGCTCAAGGAGGCTCCCCCAGCCGACGCGGCTGCCGAACTCGTCCGTCGCAATCCTCACGGAGTCGGCCAGGTCGGTCGGCCTTCCCACCATCTGGAGCCGGCTGCGGCGGCCCGGTTGACCAACGAAATCCAGCAGGCTCTCGCCACCCGGACCCGCCTCGGTATCGCAGCGCTCTTCAACGAGGAAGGTGTCCACGGCCACACTGCGAAGGGGAGCACGATGTTCCCCAGCGCAATAGCCCTCGCCTCGACATGGGATGCGGAGTTGATCGAGACGGTTTTCGCAGCGGTAGCTCGCGAGGTTCGGGCCCGCGGCAGCAACTATGTCTACGCGCCTGTCCTCGACCTGGCAAGCGATCCACGCTGGGGGAGATTCGAGGAAACCTTCGGAGAGGACCCCCATCTTGCTTCCATGCTGGGACTGGCGGCCGTCCGCGGCCTGCAAGGCGATAGTTGGCGCATCCCCGAGGATCGGGTCCTCGCCTGCGCCAAGCACTTCGCCGGACACGGATCACCGGAAGCCGGGATGAACTCCGCCCCATTGCATGCGGGCGAACGGGAGCTGCGGGAGCATCACCTTGCGCCGTTTGCCGCGGTCGTCGGCGAAGGACAGGTCGGGGCCTTGATGGCGGCGTATCACGAGATCGACGGCATCCCCTGCCACATCAACTCGTGGCTGCTCACCGACGTACTTCGCGGCGAATGGGGATTCAAGGGCATGGTTTCCTCTGATGGGTTCGGGGTTCCCCAGCTGGTAGATGTTCACCATGTCGCTGCAGACGTCGAACAGGCGGGGCGCCTGGCGCTGGCTGCCGGCGTCGACTGCGAGGTACCGGAGCCACATTGCTTCAGCACCCTCGCCGATCAGGTACGCTCGGGGCTGTTGGACATCGAGCTGGTCGACCGCGCGGTGATCCGGGTGCTCAGAGCAAAGCAGCGCCTCGGTCTACTCGAAGCCACACCACAGGTCGACGCTGATCGGGCGGCAGAAGTGGCCAACTGCCCGGAGCATCGCGCGCTGGCGCACCGGGCTGCAATCCGGTCGGTTACGTTGCTGACGAATACCAATTCCTTGCTCCCGCTCGATCCCGATGCCCTGGCGGGGATTGCCGTGATCGGGCCAAATGCAGCCGACCTTCACCTCGGGGGATACTCCCGCGAGGATGGGCTCGGAGTTTCCGTGCTGGAGGGGATTCGGCAACGCTTTGGCGCTGATCGTGTCGACTACGCAGAAGGGTGCCGAATCAGTGAGGGACGGGCCGGTAGCACCGAGTGGTGGGTCGACGAGGTCTATCCCTCTCCGGCCGGCGAGCAGGCGGCACGGATTGCCGAAGCCCGGGCAGTTGCGCAACGCAATGACCTGGCGATTCTGGTCATCGGCGGTAGCGAGGCGACCGCACGAGAAGGTTGGGCGACGTACCATCTGGGTGATCGGATTTCGCTCTCGCTACCGGGCGAACAGCGCGCACTGCTGGAAGCAGTCACCGACACCGATACCCCGACGATTGCGGTGGTCATGGGCGGACGACCACTGGACCTCACTGAAGTGGCGAAGCGATGCCGCGCCGTCCTCCAGATCTGGTACCAGGGTCAGGAAGGTGGCCACGCGGTTGCTGCGATTCTGGCCGGCGACGCCAATCCGTCTGGGAAACTGCCGGTGACCTTCCCCGGCAGTGTCGGAAGGGTCCCGGTCACCCATCGAGACAAGCCATCCAAAAGCCGTGGCTATCTGTTTGTCGACCGAGAACCTCTATTCCCGTTTGGCCACGGCCTGTCATACACCGAGTTCACCTACGCGGATCCTGTTGTCACCCCGACCACGATCGGACCCGCTGAGACCACAACAGCCAGCGTTGCGGTCACCAACACAGGTTCGCGCAGCGGTGTCGAGATCGTCCAGTGTTACCTACACGATCGAGTGGCATCGGTCACCCGCCCAATCCAGTGGCTGTGTGGATTCACTCCAATACATCTCGAACCGGGCGAGACCAGGACAGTCAGCTTCGAGATCGGCGCCGAAGCGCTATCGCTGCTGGATAAGGCCATGAACCGTACCGTCGAACCGGGTACCTTTGAGGTTCGGATTGGCGGCTCCTCGGCCCACTGTCGTCGCGCAGAGTTAATTGTGGTTGAGCGACACTAGGACGGCCGGCCATTCATTGCCGGTCGGTTGGGCAGAGGAGTTCCAGCACCACGCCATCAGGAGCCTCGACAAAGGCAATCTCGTAGCCACCGGGGCCGGGGCGACGGGCGTAGATTCGGCGACCCTGCTCCTCGAAGCGGGCGAGGATTGCATCCATGTCCTCGATCTCGATCCCGACGTGCTCGAGACCCCAATACGGGATGTCGGGTGGCTCAGCCATGCCGGCTGCTTCATCACTGGCATGCCCGGTGATGTTGATACGCACCCCGTCTATCTCCACCGGAGTGAACAGCATCGTCCCGAACTCGAATTCAGGAAGAATCCTGGCCCCAAACATGCTCTCCCACCATCGTGCGCTCATCCGGGGCTTCTTTGACTTGATATGGACGTGATGGAACTTGGGAGCCATGTCCTCTCAACTGGTCGTTGATCGATGCTAAGTGGATCGAGCGAACAGCGTCAAGCTCCGTTGAGCTGCTGCGAGGACGCCGACGAAATGCTCACGACCAGGCGTGAAAACGCCCGCCGCGCCGCTCCAAGTGCAGGGATTGGGCAAAGGTGGCGCTGAGCGCATCAGCCGTCAGCACTTCGTCGATGGCGCCGGCCGCAACCACCGACCCGCCGGCGATCAGCGCAATATGGGTGAACCCAGGAGGGATCTCCTCGACATGGTGGGTGACCAGGATGACGGCCGGGCTGTCGGGGTCAACCGCGAGTGCTCCCAGCGACGCCACCAGCCGCTCTCTGGCTCCCAGGTCGAGCCCGGTCATGGCTTCATCGAGGAGCAAGACCTCGGGCTGAGTCATCATGCTGCGGGCGATCAGCACCCGCTGCTTCTCCCCCGACGACAGCGTGCCGAACCGCCGGCCGGCGAGATGGTCGGACGCAAGCCGGTCCAGGTGAAGGCGTGCCGCGTCCCAGTCCTCATCGGTGTACTTGTGGAACCGGGGCGGGACGAACGACGCATGGCGCCCGGTGACCACGATGTCGAGGGCGGGCAGATCTGGCCGGACGAACCCGGACACTCCCGCTCCGGCGTAGCCGAGGCGTTCCCGCAGCTTCCGGACGTCGACCTTGCCGTAGCGCTGTCCGAGCAAACGAACACTGCCGCGGCTCGGGCCCATGTAGGTAGATGCGACCTGCAGCATCGTGGTCTTGCCGGCTCCGTTGGGCCCGAGAACGACCCATCGCTCATGCGCATGAACCAGCCAATCGACATCTTGTAGCAGGTACCGACCATCGCGCACGACCGATACGCGCTCTAGAGCGATGACCTCGGTATCGTCGATTGGGTGTTCCATCGCGGCTCGGATCGGGAAGCGGCATCATACCGAGGCCCGTCCACGATCAGACTGCCCGGGTCAGAACCTCATCCGCCGCTCTGGAGGACTCGAACTCGGCCCCCCGCAATCGAAGCCGGAAGCAAGCTTGCTCACCATCGTGCTTGTAGACAACGTCTCCACCCATGAGACGGGCCAACTGACGGGACACGGTGAGTCCCAAGCCTATTGAGTCGGTCCGGCCAACATGTTCCGATCCTCGATACGGTTCGAATATTGATCCACGAAGCTCCTGCGGTATCGGCGGCCCCGCGTCCAGAACATCAACGTGGACACCCGACAGGTCGGCACTCAGCCGGACCCGGATGTCACCGCCACCGTGCTTTTCGGCATTAGACAGCAGATTGCGGACGATCTGGCGAATCCGCAGCGGATCGCCAATGGCATAGGAACGTGGACCGGATATCGGCACGTCGTAGCCGAAGCGTCGATTGTGATTGGCAACGACGTTGCCAACGAGTCCGGCTAGATCGATCGTCTCGGAGACTGCGACAAAATGGGAGGATCCGATACGGGCTGCAACCAGCAGGTCCTCGATGATGTCCGCCATGTCGGCGGATTGCTCGGCGACAACAGCAAGTAACGCCCCGCCCTCACCCGGTTCCAACTGCGTGTCTGGATCGGCAAGCAGTTGTGCAATGCCCATCACGCTCGTCAGCGGGGTCCGCAACTCATGGCTAACAGAAGCAATCAGGCGATCCTTTGACTCGACGAGGTCGCGGAGATCCTCGGAGACGTTCTCCTCCACGGTCACATCACGCAGCAGCACAATTGCCCCTGAATACAACGACTCAGCGGTGTTGGGTCGCACCGTGGCCTCCATGACCATGCCACCGACCCGCCAACGGACATCGGAGGGAAGCCCGCGCACGGCCCGCATCACCGGTGCCTGGAGTTTGGCCCAGTCTCCACCCATCCCGAGCGCGCTAGACCAGGTGATCCTGATCGACTCGATCAACGCACCGGCCTTCCACACCACACGCCCCGACCGGTCGAATACGATCACGCCGATGGGCGCAGTGGCCAATGCAGACGCCGATTCGGTGAACCAGTCCGCAATGCGTCGCCGCCTGTTCCACTCGAGGAACATGAGGACCCAGCCGGCAGAGGCGGCCGCACCGAGGGCAATCATCAGTTGCATCATGAACACACCCGACCGAAATCAGTCTCTGTTCATTGTGTCGGCTCCCGGGTGTCCGAGATTATGCAAATAGGGCTTGAGCGACGCTCAATCGCGCAGAATTCACACTGAGTTCATCTTGGCGGCCGGTCGGATTGGCTGGGGTAGGGTCATGGCACCAAACCGAGACCGAGATGCTCAAGCCAATCCTTCCTCTCCCCGACCACCTACGCGGCAACGAGACCGGAACGTTCACCGAAGACTCGGTAGTGCGCCGCCTGCCCGAGATTGCCCTCAAGACGATCGATGACAACAAGCTCGACGGAGACATCCAAGAAAGCGTCGAACACCTTGCCGCTGCAGTCCACGATGGAGTGATCGTCGGCGTCGACGAGCCCGAGGCTGCGGATTCTCTCGCCTGGCAGGGCTACGTCGACGCGTACAAGGGAATGAGCTGGGTCGACGCTCCATGGTTCTTCGCCGAGACCTACTTCTATCGACGGTTGCTCGCGGCCACCGGGTACTCGCATCCGGGACATCGCTGCAGGGTTGATCCGTTTGCACTGCAGAAACAGACGGCGCTGGATGGCGCCCTCGTTCTGGCTGCCGAGCTCGGCAAAGAAACCGCCAACACCCGCACTCTCGTCGGCGCCTCGCTGTGGGCCAATCGGGTCGATCTGAGCCTGTGGCGAGCCGGCGAAGAGAACATCGATGCCAGAACCGCGACGGTGCTCGGCGGGAGGGACGAGCGCCTCCTCGTCGACGACACGGACCGCGCTATCGGGCTACTCGAGGAAGACGGAGCCAGTATTCACATCGTCCTGGACAATGCGGGAGCTGAGTTGGTTGCCGATCTTGCTCTCGCTGCGGGAGTCCTGGGCCGCGGCGGGAGGGTGACGATCCACGCCAAACCACATCCCACGTTCGTGTCGGACGTCACCTTGCCCGATCTCGACGAGACTATCGCAAGGCTCGGAGCGGAGCCGTCCGCCGCCGCCGGTGTCGCTCGCACCCTGGTGGAGGCGCGGAGTCGGGGTTCACTGCTGGAGAAGGTTCACCCCTTCTGGGTATCCCCGCTCCCCTTCTGGGAGTGCCCGGACGATCTGGTCGACGAACTGGCGGACGCCGATCTCGTGGTGATCAAGGGGGACGCCAACTATCGGCGGTTGCTCGGTGACCTGCATTGGGATCCAACCACGCCGTTCACCAACATCGTTCGCCCGCTCCAACCCTTGTTGGCGCTGCGCACACCGAAGTCGCTCGTTGCCGCAGGCATCGATCCCGGCGTGGTCGAGCAAGCGGCCGCAGCCGATCCGGACTGGCTCACGGACGGGGAATGGGGCATGATCCAGTTCGCTCCCGAAGTGGATTGACCGTCAGCTGAAGACGATGGTCTTGTTTCCGACGATGAGTACCCGGTCTTCGGCGTGATAACGGACCGCTCGGGCCAGCACGCGTCGCTCGATGTCCTGACCGATCACCGCCAATTGTTCCGCAGTCAGCGAATGGTTCACCCGCTCGACGTCCTGTTCGATGATCGGGCCCTCGTCCAGATCCGAGGTCACATAGTGCGCGGTGGCTCCGATGATCTTGACGCCACGCTGCTGCGCCTGGTGATAGGGCCGGGCACCGACGAATCCCGGCAAGAACGAGTGGTGGATGTTGATGATCCTGCCCGACAACTGCTCGCACAGCTCGGGCGACAGAATCTGCATGTAGCGCGCCAGGATGACGAAGTCGATGTCGTGCTCCGCAACGAAGTCGAGTAGCCGCTGCTCCTGCTGCGCTTTGATATCCGGGGTCACCGGGAGGTGCTCGAACCGCACGCCATACCTGGCTGCGTGGTGAGCGGCGTCGGTGTGGTTGGACACAACTATGGGAATATCGATTGGAAGCTCGCCGGTTCCCTGCCGGTAGAGCAGATCGACCAGGCAATGATCCTGCTTCGACACCATGATCAGCGCACGCTGCCTGCGCTTCTCGTCGCGAACGTGATAGTCGGCTGCGAGTTCGCTCACAATCGGGGCGAGCACCTCTTCGATATCTGCACGCGACCGCTTTGTCTCGAAGCGGGTACGCATGGTAAATAGCCCCGAATCGAGATCGTCGAATTGGGAGTTCTCGAGGATGTTGGCATCGACGTCGAGCAGAGCCCCAGAGACAGCGTGGACGATCCCGGGACGGTCGGGGCAGCTCAGCGTGAGGATGTATTTGTTCATCCGCAGTCTCCGTTTGGTGAGGTCTGGAGCGTACGCCATCGCCGCTCATCAGGCCAGCCGATCGTGTAGTTTCAGGCGACGGAGGTGGCAATGAGCGAGGACCGCATCTACACGGTCGAAGAGGCCTCTGCCCTCGACCTTGCCGATGTGCTCGATCTGCACCGCAGGTACATCAACGAGTCACTTGTCGGCCTGATAGAAAGCTATGGGATTCCACGACGGTTCACCCGGGCCGAAGGGATCCGCCTTTGGGACAAAGCCGGCGACGAGTATCTGGACTTTCTCTGCAGCTATGGCGCGCTTCCCCTAGGCCACAATCATCCCGAAGTCCTCGCCGCCGTTGCTGCCGCTGCTACGCAGCCCAATTTCTTCGTCTTGTCGCCGGGAGCCGTCACCGGGGCACTTGCGTCGAGCCTGGCCGCAATCTCGCCGGGTAACCTGCAGCGCAGTTTCTTCTGCAACAGCGGATCCGAGGCCGTCGAGGGAGCCATCAAGCTGGCTCGCGCCGCCACCGGCCGTACCCGCATAGTCGCCGCCAGCGGCGGGTTCCACGGTAAGACGCTGGGAGCGCTCTCGGTAACCGGCCACGAGCCGTTCAAGACGATCTATCGCCCCCTGCTGCCCAACGTGGACCACGTACCGTTTGGCGACGCTGATGCTGCTACAGAACTGCTGCGTAAAAAACCCGTTGCGGCGGTCATCCTGGAGCCGATCCAGGGCCCCGCCGGGATCATCGTTCCCCCGCTGGGCTACCTCAAGGCGGTGAAAGCAGCCTGTGAGCAGTACGGCGCCCTGCTCATCCTCGACGAGGTCCAGACCGGGCTGGGCCGCACCGGGAAGATGTTTGCCTGCGAGCACGAGCGTGTCGTCCCCGATGTCATCTGCGTCTCCAAGGGCCTGAGCGGTGGTGTCTACCCGATCGGGGCCTACATCACTTCCGATCGCGTGTGGCGGCAAGCCTACGGCACGAAGAAAAGGGCTGCCCTGCACAGCTCGACGTTCGGTGGCAACACCTTCGCTTGTGCCGCTGCCCTCGCCGCCATCAATATCACCGTCGACCATGATCTCCCCGGCCGCGCTGCCGAGCTCGGTGGTTACTTCCGCGGCAGGCTGAACACGCTGGCGGAACGTCACGAAGCTCTGGCCGAGGTGCGCGGTAGAGGCCTCATGATCGGATTGGACTTCACGCCTAACGGCAACTCATTGACCCGGCCGTTGCGCAAGCAGACGGCCGCCATGGTCGCGATGCAGATGCTGCACCGTCACAGAATCATCAGCCTCTACACGTTCACCAATGTCAACGTCATCCGGCTGGCACCGCCGCTGAACGTCGCAACTGCCGACCTCGACACCTACATCGACGCACTAGAAGAGGTCCTAGATCGCCACCCCGGCTTCACCGGCCTGGCGTTGTCAACGATCAGAGAGATGCGACGTCGTCGCTAGGGCGTGATTCCAGTCGCGCTACCGAGGCAGGGAGCATCAACGTGAACACGGTTGCACCGTTGCGCCGACAGTAAGTGAGATCGCCACCCATCCGGCTGGCAAGATCACGGGACACGCTCAGCCCGAGCCCGATCGATGCCGGCTGGGATGATTCGCCCGAAGCCCGCCCGAACGGCTCGAAGATGGAATCGATGCCCTCCTCGACGACTCCGGGCCCGTTGTCGATTACCTCGATCGAGACCATGCCGTCCGTTTCAGCTGAGACAAGTCTGACTCGATCGCCGCCGTGACGCTGCGCGTTGACTATCAGGTTGCGCAGAATCTGCCGGACCCGGCTCGGATCTCCCCAACAGGTCCCGGTCATGTTGTTCTCGATCTGCTCGGGCTGATCCCCTTTGCTGATCGACCGCAAGGTCATCTCTGTCTCGTAGCGCAGATCAACCTCGGCGAGATTGAGAATGATGGTGCCGCTGTCAGCTTGCGCCGCCACCAGGAGATCTTCAACGATGTGGGCCATCTCCTGACCCTGCTCGGCGATCAACCCGGCGAATTCGTCGTGGGTTGCCTCGTCAAACTCGCCCCGGCTGTCGCGCAGCTCCGATGCCAGTCCCAGCACCACCGATAGCGGGGTACGTATCTCGTGCGAGATCGAAGCCACCAACTCGTCCTTGGCGCGAACCAGGTCCTCTAGGCGCCGCTGTGTTTCGACCTCATCGGTCACATCGCGGGCAATGGTGGAGATCGCGTAGTCTTCCCCCATCTCCAGTACCTGAAACGACACGTCGACTACGCGCACCTGCTCGTAGCCCTCGACGGCAAGGGTTCCAGACCATTCTCCGACCCCGCGCAAGACACTGAACACGAGCTCGTAGTCATCAGGCGACACCAGCTGCAGAGCGCTGCAGAACTCCTCCTCAGTTACGAAGCGCCTGACCCATTCCCGAGCCGCTGAGTTTGCATAGCGCACCGAACCATCCCATCCACCTAGCGCTACGAGGTCCGATGTCGAATCGACAACCCGGGCCAGAAGCTCTCGCTCGGCCTCGAGTTTGTGCAGAGGCGTAACATCGAGAAGTGCAGACTCGATGTAGCGGAGCTCCCCGCGTTCGTCGAGGACTGCATTGGCTGAGATCATCGCTTCAGTGGTTTCCTCTGGGGAGGTTCGCAAGGTGGCCTCGAAGTTGACCACCTCACCGTCGCTCAGGAGCAGGTCAATAAACTCCCCGCGTTGTTGTGGATCCACGTACCGCCCGACCACCTGTTCCCCGATCATCGGGTTGGCAAACATCTCGGCCAGCGCACGATTGAATTCGACCAGTTGCCCATTCGGCAAGGTACGGGTCAGGGCCACCGGCACCCTATCGAAGAAGGCACGCAGTTCACGCTCGCTGCGGCGCAGGATGTCCCCGACACGCCAGAACACGAGGACGAAGAAGACTGCAACCGCTACCACGGTGAGGATTCGCAGGACCGGCTCGATTGCCCACGTGACTTCGGCCGATGGCGCAAGCATTGCTGCGGCGGCCGCGGCCAGCCCAATCCCCATCGGATAGATCCAGCTGCGCTCTTCGTCGACAAGCCCGATGACCGCCCCCCAACCAACAACGATGGCCACCCCGATCGGCGTTTCCTGCACGCTGGCGACCGTGACCGCAATGACCGAGTCCAATGCCCAGGCCGGGAGCAGCGCGTTGCTGCGGAGCTGCCACCAAGCCATGAACGCACCCCCTCCCAACAGCGGCAGGAGAATCGGGGGACCTCCGGCACCAACAAGAATCAGGGCAATCGCCACTCCAAACAGGTACAGCACCAACCTCGCCCGAAAGACGGGCCGCAGGAAGTCGTCGGGAAGGATCTGTGCTGGCATCGACATTGCACACATCTATCGAACTGAATAGATCCAACCTGAAGGTGACTAGTGCGAAGGGCTTCTCCTCCTCTTCGTGGTTCGTGCGGATCGGAGCAACGAGCCGACCGGGCGCACGGGCTCTCGGCAACGGAGGCTACCGCCAAGCCTCCAGAGGCTGCGAAAGGGCCAGCTGGCGATCCAGCACCAACCGCCCGCCCAGACATTTGCCCTGAAGGAACTTGCGAATCTCGGAGGCTCGTCCGTGAGGCCCGAACTCGACGGTCACTGCCTCGCCCCCGACCCGACCGGCCCGGCCGACGTAACCGACTGATTGGCTGCGGAGCACGTAGCCATCCTTGGTAGTGATGTAATCCATCCGATCTCTCTTGTCGACCGGAGTCGGATCCGGCCGTGGAGCGGTGACGGTGAGCACTTCCTCACCATCCTCGCGCCACAGGCACTTGATCATGAATGAATCTAGGTCGAGTTCGATCTCCCCGTACCGCTTGGGGTAACCCGCAATCTCCACCCCTAGGTCAATGGCGTCCTGGTCATCGAGCACCATCTGGTGAATGAACACCGCTCCGCCCCGCTTCAGAAAGGATCGCAATCCCAGGTAGGGCTGCATGGACTCGCCAACCGAAACCGGAAACCCGATGGCGACCTCCTGATAACCACCGATGTCCGATTCCGAGAAGTCGTTGAAGACGATCGACGTCACCGCCTCATTACGGCCCCAGCGCAACGGATGCACATTGTTGGGAACGAGGCGGCGTACTACTTCGAGCGGCGTCCGGAAACTGATGGCGAAGTTCCTCGCCTCGAAGTAGCGGACCGGCACATTGAGCGGGCGGCCCCTCCATGTTCCCTTG
>Ga0180435_10001030_pt1 | contig 29326 bp, 28 predicted proteins | sample SS_ome_3_FD_132467 | JGI IMG/M metagenome (GOLD analysis project Ga0180435, IMG submission 132467) | Hypersaline lake sediment archaeal communities from the Salton Sea, California, USA - SS_3_S_1 metaG | ecosystem: Environmental > Aquatic > Non-marine Saline and Alkaline > Hypersaline >... | reverse complement strand
GCGTCGAGCAGTACGATGTATACGAAACCGATGTGTACGATTTGGACGTTGAGCATACGCATAACTACATTGCAGAGGGCATGCACACACACAACTCAATTTACGCATGGCGCGGTGCCTCGACCGGCAACATTCTCGAGTTTGAGCGCACCTTTCCGCGCGCAACGACGATAAAACTCGAACAGAACTACCGCTCTACCCAAACAATCGTTGCGGTGAGCAACGACATCATCAAAAAGAACACCAAACGCAAAGAAAAGACGCTCTTTACTGAAAACCCAGAGGGTGACAAACTTGGTTTCTTTACTGGTTTTGACGAGTACAACGAAGCACAGCAGGTGGTCGAACATACACAGGAGTTGCTGCGAAGCGGCGCCGCACCCGAGGACATAGCGGTACTGTATCGCGCAAACTTCCAATCACGGGCACTCGAAGAAGCGTTTCTGACCGCAGGCATACCGTACCGCGTTTTGGGAACCCGGTTCTTTGACCGTAAGGAAGTGAAAGACGCGCTCTCGTACGTGCGTGCAGCGCTCAACCAAGAATCAACGACCGACATACAGCGCGTCATCAACACGCCAACACGCGGCATTGGTAAGGTGACGGTAGACAAGTTGTTTGGGGAGGGACGCGACGCGCTCAGTGGTCGCGCACAGGAAAAGGTCGATGCATTTTACTCGATACTCAGTGACATAGCAGCCTACAGTAGCACCCACAAGGCCAGTGAGGTCCTCGCATACACAATCGATCGCAGCGGTATCGGTGCAGCACTCTCGAAAGGTAAGCTTGAGGAGGATCAGGAGCGTTTGGAGAACGTAAAGGAGCTTGTCTCACTCGCAGCAAACCGCTACGACGATGAGTCAGCCCCAGACGGACTGCTGCGCATGTTAGAGGACGCAGCACTTGCTACCGACCAAGACGAGATGGATCAGCGCACACAGAAGCAGGCCGGAGTCACCCTCATGACTATCCACGCTGCTAAAGGTCTTGAGTTTGACTACGTGTTCATTACTGGACTTGAAGATGGTTTGTTCCCACACGAGCGTATGTTTGGTGAGAAAGAAGCAGTTGCAGTTGACGACGAGGAAGAGCGCCGCCTTTTCTACGTTGCGCTGACCCGAGCCAAGAAAAAAGTGTTCCTTTCATACGCACAGGTGCGTACTGTATTTGGACAACGGTCAACACGCTTGCCATCTGAGTTCATACTCGATATTGACGAAGAGTTCATCGACCCTAGTGAGACACGTGCAGAGCCAACTACAGTTGTGTACCTAGACTGATTGCTCACCGCAACAAAACATGGCAGGGTAGCCCTATGTCAACAACGCCACAGCTTGGTCAACACTTCTTAACCCGTCCTGAAATCGCCGGATGGGTTGCTGATGCCGTACCACTAGGCCCAGATGATACTGTACTTGAAATAGGGCCCGGGAAGGGAATCTTGACTCAAGTACTATTGCAGCGTGCGGCCAGGGTAGTGGCACTTGAAAAGGACCCCGTACTTGCCGCAGGCCTCCGTGACACTTTTTCAGACGAACTACAACAAGGGAGGCTGGTACTGCTTGAAGACGATGTACGAAACTTCAATCCCTTGGACTGTCCACTTCTCACCCCCCAGTACTCGCTTGTTGCGAACATCCCCTACTACATCACGGGTGCAATCATGCGACAGTTTCTAACTACTTCACACCAGCCGCAGGCAATGGCGCTCTTGGTGCAGAAAGAGGTGGCAGAGCGTGCAGTGGCAAAACATGGCAAGGAGTCGCTACTCTCGCTGTCGGTTAAGGCATATGGCACACCTCGCTATGTAAAAACAGTGAAGGCGGGGGCATTCTCGCCACCTCCCAAGGTAGACTCGGCAATACTTGCGGTAGATACAATTTCACGAGTGCAATTTGTAAACGCAGAACACGAGGAGCGCTTCTTTACACTCCTGCATGCTGGCTTTGCCAGCAAACGAAAGCTGGTGCGCAGCAATATCAAGTCACTGGTAACTCCCAAGGACCTGGCCGCTTGCAACATACCAGAAAAAGCGCGGGCCGAAGACCTCGCGCTTTCCGAGTGGTTGTGTTTGTCGAAGCTACTCTGACGTGCCGTTGAGTAGCATTAGTGGACCGCCACCAATATAGATACAAAATGGACCAGTCAAACACGGAACAAAACCTTGTGAAATACCTAGCTGCCATGCGATCGGGTAGATATTATAGTGCTCATACAGGATAGTACCCCATGGACAGTACATATAGGTTCCGCCTACCGGCGGACCAACTTGTACCATGACACACCCTGTGCAGGTGCAGGGGATTGCAGAAAGTGAACGTCCTCCATACGGGAGGAATTGAGCATCAGCCGTGTTTGGACGCACAAACACGATCACACTCGTTACCGCAGTCACTAGCACCAACCACACCACCAACATTTTTTTTGCTGTATTTGCTGTAGCCGTCATACTTAGAACACGAGATTAACTTGTACTGACTCACTTGAGCCACCGCTGTTGGTAACCGTGAAATACACCGGGAACACTGTTCTAGTGTAGTTACCTTGCATGTCGGTAAACTTCGTCTCTTTTTCAAACGGGTCAAACACCAACTCGAGGGTCATTCCGTCAGACGAACGCACATCATCTACAACACCAAATGTTGTGGTGACGTAGTTACTATCGGCACTAAAACCGCTGCCAGTAATTGTGACCGTATCACCTGCTCGCAACTCCTCTGGCTCGACACCTTTGATAACCGGCTGTGCCGCAGCTGGGTCTCTTACCCAAAACACAGCGGCATGCTCGGTAGTATCGCCGTCATACCGCACAGACACCTCGTGGGCACCGGGTGCAAGGTTGGGCACCACAACCTTGATCTCATGTCCGTCGTTCTCTGAAGGCAGGTTGCTCTGTTTTACCATCCCATCCCACAAAATGTAGTTATTTTGCAAGCCAAACTCAGCACCATACAGAACAAGCGCGTCGCCGGACAAACCAGATGGCTCTGATAAGTAGTAGATGTCGAACACTTCAGTGGTGTCTGCCTCCCAACCATAATCACGTGGATCTGCAGCAAGCACTTCCTCCTTGGTGCCTGGGTACCGACCGTTTGTATCAAAACTCACATCATCCTGCGCAATCGTGGGCAGTGCAGGTACGTGAATGCGCGTACGATCATGCTCCTGACGCTGCCAGTACTGCTTGGTGCATGCTTTGTCTTTGCATCCACATTTCCAACGACCGTCTACCTTCTCGCAAATGTACGCAAGATAGGCGCCGCTGTCCTTGCCAGCAGTATTGTTGTCGAATGTTTTCTGTGCGCTTCCACGAAACCATGGACCACGTGGATCGTCTCCCGTAAACGCAAACTTCTGCCATTTTCCATCAACACGTTGGTACCCGTACTTGTATATGTACTGATGGTCTTCACCGTGGCCAGCATTCAATGTGACTGTGGAGCTATCGTGGCAGGTGGTGGTCAAGAATGGCAGTGTAACAGCACCGAAAAAACTAAGAGCTGAGCCGTATTTTGTAAATCCTGCAGCATCCTCCTGGCTACGGATAGCGGAGCAGTCGACTGACGACTGAGCTCGGGCCTCAGAAAAGGCGAGCATTGCCATGAGAAACAATGTACTAAGTACAGCAAATACTAGTACGTACGTGGAGCGAAGTGTGTGTGACATACGCAATGAGATAACACTATCAATGTACCACACAGACCTTTCGGTAGAGAGTGCAATACACAGCCGATGAACAACAGGTCCACAACTAATCCACAGATTGTCCTCAAATGTCCTACAGAATGCTATCGGACAACGTATACTACTGTGTATGAGAAACCGATCTGCCGGTGGCCCTGAAGCCAGCCGCCTTGTTTGGGTGGCGGGTGCAATGATGATTGCTGTACTCGTCACGGCAGTCTCGTACATCATCGATGGTGATGACGATGGGCAGGCACAAAGCTCGCAACGAGCGCTGGTGGTTGCAGCAGAACGCGAAGCAATAGCAGAACTCGACACAGACAGAGACGGTATACCTGACTGGGAGGAGAACCTCTGGGGTACTGACCCCAACAGTGCAGACAGTGACGGTGACGGCAAGAATGACAGTCGCGAGTCTCTTGCCATGGCCGTAGAAGGTAGTGTGGCAGCCTCGAGTAGCAATGTAGAGCGCAAACCGTTTGTGGACGAGGATGAAACAAACGCCACACGTGCACTCGCACGTGAGTACTTCGGTTCGCTCATGTCTGCAACTCAAGTTGGTGACAGGTCGATAAGCGAGGTGCACCAAGGGTTTATTGCCGACCGTGCGCTTGACAAGGCGAAAGACGTGGCGGAAGTCGAACGATATCGTGTCCCACCCGAGCATATTGTCACAAGTACGGCAGTGACCAACTACGAGTACATCAGTGCAATGTCGTTAGTTACAGAAGACCTGTATGTAAACGCACCAGGAAACAACACGGAGTACTTTTTTGATTGGTTACAGCACGATGATGAAGATGCACGGGAGAATATGTACTCTTTTATTGCTCACGCAAACCCAATAATAGACAGAATGACCACCCTAACCGTTCCCGAAGACCTTGTAATGGTTCATGAACGGCTCGTCAACGCCTACGTAAACTACCTACACGATTACGAAGCTGTTGCTAACATAAAAGAGGATCCGATCCAGGGCATTATCGGAGTACAGCGGTACCTAGCGCGCGGTACCGCGATTGCGCATGCACAACAGCAGTTCTACGCGATGCAACGTGAGTTTGACCCAACACAATCAATTGACGCATGATTTCAACAACCACACACATGGTACAGACACACGCGGCACTGGCGCTAGTGGTCATTGCTCTGTGTGTTGCAGCACTGCATCCATCAAACGCACACGCATTGATAGACCTCGATATTCTTGATGATGCAATATTGGCAAGTGGCTGCAGTACAGCAATTGATGCCCATGATGCGTACTTCTTTGAATTTGATGCATGGGAAGGAACTGCGCTACAGTTTTCTGTACCAACAAATGAGCAGAACGTAACATTGCTAAGTGCGGTTTCTGCAAGTGCAGCTGTTGACCTTGCACTCCTCTACAAAGAGTGCGTTATTGACCCAACGCTTTGGGACGAGTCCCAGTTTGCAGTAGATACCATCACCGATCAAGTTGTTGATTGGCAGGAAACTGGTGTACTCGACACCTTCACCTTTGTGCAGGAGCCCATAGAGCATCTCCTTGAAGTTAGCAAAGCAAGCATTGACGCATCGATCGGTGACCCAACCGGGGAACTTGCCCAACAAATTTGTACACCATTCCGTCCAGAAGTGCAGCTGGCAACATATGAAAGCCTCATAAAGAGCAATTATGACAACTCAACTGGTAGTGATACTGGCGAGGACACATGCTCACTTGACGATGCAGGCATCGAAGCTGACTGGGATCAGTATGTAGAAAATGGCGACATGATGGCAGGCACCCAAGGTATTCATTCATTGTTTGTGGTGGCACATACACCAAACAACCCGATTGGGGCCTACTTCAATACGGAAAACGAGGTGGCAACACGAGTCGGGGAAGGAGTTGGATCAGAGCTCAAGATGCTGGACTATGGCAACGGTTTCCATCCACGCACATGCGACTACACCTCGGGGTCAACAGCAGTTCATGATGGTGTATGTACACCAGGACAAGTCATTGCAGAAACATTGGCGAATTGGACCGAAAGCCCTCTCACCATGGGTGAAGCTGCCGATGAAGTCGCAGAAACGTGGGATAGTGGCATGCTCAACCTTCAGCTAAAGATCCTCAACGAAGAGCTAATCAAGTAGTCTGCAGCAGCACCTCGGTGCACCAACATAAAATGACATACACCCGCTCCATTTTTAGAACCGTTACCACATTCATACTGGTTGTAGTGATGCTTTTGGGTGTGGCTGGTCCGACACTTGCAAGCACAAGCCTTGGCAGTGACGGACTCGGGAGCATGACGAGCCATGTCAGTCGAGCGACTGCCGAGCTTGATACACTGAATTTTGATTGTGCGTCACAAGGCTTTAGTTTGAAAGCATTGAGCTGTGCTGGCGCAGCAATGAGCTACTATACGATGCTCGGTTCATCAAAGCTTGCTGGTGTTGGTGGAATTTTGTTGAACATCGCCATACAGGAGCTAGTAGTAAACTACGGACTACTGGTAAACGAGCTAAGTACAACTACGGGTGCTGTGTGGGTTACCTGGAAGTTACTTCGTGATCTCGCTGATATCATTTTGGTGTTTGTACTGGTGTTTATAGGTATTGCCACCATTGTTGGCGCCAATCGCTTTGGGTACAAACAAATGCTTTTCAAGGTGATCATTGCGGCCCTGCTGGTGAACTTTAGTATCACTCTCGCCAAGTTTGTTATTGATGTTGGCAACAGCTTAGCTATTGCAACGTATGCTGAGCTGATACAACTTGAGCCCGCGGCCCACGGTGGCGCTGGAAATGACGCATGTTGGACCTCGTCAGCTATAGGCACGGTCAGTGCTGGTGACGCAACAACAAAGGTATGTATTGAGCGTGGAATTGCGGCCATGTTTATGGAGAAACTTAAGATCAACACTTTGTTCAGTGCGACAGGTGTTGCTGGCATGTCTGGTAATACAGTTGACTCCAGCAGCTACGACAAGGTTCTGTGGGTTGGTTTCTTTGGCACCATATTCTTCCTCATACTTGGCTTTGTGCTTGCGGCCGGCGGTGTTCTGCTCATTGGTCGCGCCATAATACTGCTGATGCTGATCATATTCTCGCCAATAGCATTCTTGGCATGGGTGACCAATATCTCACGCATCGGAAGCTTTTGGTGGAACAAACTTCTTGGTCAAACATTCTTTGCCCCTTTTATGTTTCTGGCGTGGTACATTGCCTACCGCGTCATCGGTAGTACTGCAGACCTTTTAGGTGGAACAGACATGAACTACGCAACATCCCTGGAACAGATCGGTGGTGCCACAGCAGCACCTGATGTTGGTTTGTTTGACATCTTTATGGTGTTTGCCATTGCCTCAGGCTTTCTCATCCTGGGTCTCATTGTTGCCCAGCGTATGGGTGCAGCTGGTGCCAACGCTACTATGCGGATGGGTCGCAACATGGCACGAGCTAGTGGTGGCTTTATGTACGCACACACCGCTGGTCGTGCATCGGCGTTTGCCGCTGAACGGTATCGACGCCATGCAGCAAAGATGCAGGAGATGGATGGCGACAACTACAAGCGAAACAGTGCATTCGCTCGAGCATATCGTGGTCTTGGGGTTGGCAAGGGTGGCAAAGTTGATCGCTACACACAGGCAGCACTGGGTGCCGGTGCAACACATGGTGTTTTGGGTGCAAAAAGCTTTTCACAACGTCATGCGGACGACATCCGTGCATCTGGCGAGCGCAACGCTGAACTAACAACGGTGGCACGACAAAACAACCTACGTGATGCGGCACAGGTTGTCCGCGACTACGAAACACTGGATGGCAACGGAGGCTTTACACCAAAGGAGTATGAAGCAGCAAAGACCACTGTGGGAACAGCTTCAACGGGTGACATTGAGGCCGTACGACAAACAAACCGCGGTCTTATGAACCACGAAAGTGTTGTCAACAACATTGGCAAAGCACAGGCAACTGCGCTCTCAAAGGATGAAAAACTACGCGGTACTGAAAAGGTTGCACATGCCACGTCTGCATACAAGAACGAGCAGGATGCAATTAAGCGAGTTACTGAAATACAAAAGGCATTGGCAAATGGTGACCCACTTCCTGACGGTATGGATGTAGGTGAAGTCGAAAAGCATATACGCAAAATGACACCAACAGATGTAAAGAACAATAAGATTTTGTTCGCAAAGAACCCAGCTGCGATGAGGTATGTCTCTCCTGACATGTTTAGCTCGATTGTTTCAAACAAGGATGACACTTGGTCACCAGAACAGATAGACAGCTTCCGCAAGGAACGCTATGGCGACTTGCAGGAGAAGCTAGGTGAGGCACCTGGAGACGAGGATACACAAAAGATGGTGCATGGAATGGACAACAAGGACCTTGAAATGGTTGGCGATGATACATACGCAACTGCAGGCTTCTGGGAGAATCTAGATCAGCGTCAGTACAACCACCTCACCAGAACCAAGCGAAGTAACTTTACACCTACACAGCTAGAGTTTGCCGCAAACGCACGTAAAGCACATTTTGCCAACATGGACCCTGATAAGCTTCAGACATCACTCAAGAGCATGCGTGGGGAGGAGCTTGCAGGACTCGACAAGGAAACGCTTGCTAAGGGAGCACCTGGTCTCAATCCAGGAGCACTCAACGAACTCAGCAAGCATGCAAGTTCAGAAAAGATGGACGCGGTTGAAGAGGAGATTAGAACAAAGTATGAGCCTGTTCAAGAAAAATTGGCTGCGCACAAGCAGGCAATGGATGAATATGAGCAGAAACTAAGGAAAGCTAAAGGAAGAGCGACTGTAACCGGCACCGGAGAGCGCTCAGGGGACGATGCTGTTAGTGCAGTAGAGAAAACAAAGCCACAAGCACCACAGCTCTCAAGGGAAGAGCAGCAGATTGTTAAGCTACACAAGTGGTTCAACCCCGAAGGTGGCCGCCCACACGTATAGTATGCAGAAGTACAACTACAGTGCAGTGCACGAACGCTTCACCAAGCTTCCCGAGGAGGTACAGGATGCCATTCTTTCTGATGAACTAGCCACGAAGTTTGCAGAAACAATGGAATCTGCACAACTCTCTAAAGAACAGCGGAAGAATTGCAACGAGCAGGCAACACTGGTGCTTGTGGGACTGTCAAAAATGGTTGAGTTTGAAAGTTTTGCTAACGCAGAACTTGGTCTCAATGAGGTTGTAGCGCACAAACTTACCACTGACGTCAAGAAGCATGTATTCGACCCGGTGCGCCAGGCCCTCATGGACGTAATGGCAAAGAAAAAGCCTAGTGCAGCCGACACAAAACAAAGTGATCCTTACAAGGAGCCGGCACAGTAGGGCAGTGGGCAGCAGATAGCGCAGGTCATGGGACATTCGTTAGCTGCTGCCCATTGTTCGGGAGGCACTGTGTATGCGTTTTTCTGTACCGCAATTTATAGACGTAGAAGATAAGATCTTTGGTCAACTGACGTTGAGCCAGGGTGTGTATTTGGCTGGTGCCCTTGGTGGTGCCTACATGCTATACACATTTTTTGGTTTTATTGTTGCAGTGCTGGTCGGTCTACCACTTATCGTACTTGCTGTTTTCTTTGCGTTTATCAAAGTAAACAATCGGCCATTCACCGCAACTGCTTCAGCTGCATTCTTTTACTTTATTAAAAAGAAGCTCTACTTGTGGCGTCGTGTGCCCAAGCAGAAAAAAGCAGAGCAAAAGGAAGAGCAGGTCACCACACATGACAACCACCTTGCTACACCAAAGCTCACACAATCTAAGCTTCGGGCTCTTGCGTTTTCACTCGACACACAGGACCAGGAGCACGGTGAGGGAGCACTAAAGGGCACACTATAGTATGGCGCAACGAGACAACGCACAACCTAGTCAAGATTTTGTACCAATCGAACAAGTACGCGATGGGATCGTCGTGCTTCGTGATGGTTCTGTGCGCGCCATTTTGATGGCAAGCTCGGTCAACATGATTCTGAAATCAGCAGACGAACAAGCAGCAATCATCTCGCAGTTTCAGACATTTCTTAACTCCTTGGACTTCTCACTCCAAATATCTATACAATCGCGTGAGTTCGACATTCGTCCCTATCTCGACCTTTTGAACGATCGTATGAGCGACCAGCAGAGTGAACTCATGCGCATCCAGGTACGCGAGTACATCGATTTCGTACGTGGCTTTGTGGAGGGTTCTAGCATTATGACCAAAGGCTTCTATGTCATCGTTCCGTACAATCCCTTGCAGCTTGAGGTGGGCAAAGAAGGCAAGGGTATTAAGAGCCTACTGGCGTCTCAGTCGGATGAAACTAAAGAGCTTTCTATGCAACAGTTTGAGGAGTACCGCTCTCAGCTTGAACAGAGGATTTCGGTTGTGTCCCAGGGCTTGGGCCGACTTGGTGTTCGGTGCGCACAGCTTGGAACCGAGGAGGTTGTTGAACTCTACTACCGCCTCTTTAACATTGGTGAACTTGACCGGCCAATGCCGCTTGCAGAGCTAGCAACAGAACAAAAGTAACATGGGACTCTTTTCATTTGGTAAAAAAGATGCAGACAAAAAAGAGGAGCAGTCGTTCTCGGTGCTACCGGATGATGTGTATCAGGCTTCGTCGCTCGAACTAAAAGACGTTCTTGCGCCAAGTGCTCTACAGATAACACCGCGTGAGCTCAACCTCGGCGAGCAGGTGGCTCGTGCATTCTTTGTCATTTCCTACCCACGCTACCTCACCGACAACTGGTTCTCACCTATCATCAACCTCGAACAAGTGTTTGACGTGTCGATTTTCATTCACCCGATCGACACCGCACCAATGCTCAAGAAGTTCCAAAAGAAAGTAGCAGAAGTCCAAAGCCAGATTCACGACCGTGAACGACGAGGAATGGTGCGCGACCCAATGCTCGATGCCGCATACGAGAACCTCGAAACTCTTCGTGACCGCCTCCAACAGGCTGAGGAACGTCTCTTTGATGTTGGTGTCTATATCAGTGTCTACGCAAAGAGTAAAGACGAGCTCGATAAGGTGGAGAACGAGGTGAAGTCACTGCTCGAGGCACAGCTTGTGTACCTCAAACCCGCACTCTTCCAGCAAGACCAGGGCTACCGCAGCATCCTGCCGCTCGGTACAGACGAGCTCATGGTGCACAACAAACTCAACAGTGCACCACTCTCATCTATATTCCCATTCATCTCCTTTGACCTCACGGCCGAGAAAGGCATCCTCTACGGCATCAACATGCACAACAACTCATTGGTGCTGTTTGATCGCTACGGCATGGAGAACTACAACTCGGTCCTCTTTGCTAAGTCTGGTGCCGGTAAGAGCTATACCGTGAAGCTCGAGGTTCTGCGATCACTCATGTTTGACACAGAAGTCATCGTTATCGACCCGGAGCGAGAGTATGAATACATGGCAAGTGCCACTGGTGGACGATACTTCAACCTTTCACTCTCGTCCGGACACCACATCAACCCATTTGACCTACCGATGGTGCACGAAGACGAAAACCCGGCCGATATCCTGCGGCAAAACATCATTACACTCGTCGGTCTGTTCCGCATCATCCTGGGTGGACTCACTCCAGAAGAAGACGCGATCATCGACCGAGCCATCACGGAAACGTATGCACTCAAAGACATCACCGGTAACACTGACTTTACCGGACTCATGCCACCACTCTTGTCAGATTTTGAGCTGGTCCTCGGTGGTATGGAGGGGAGCGATTCACTCATGCGCCGTTTGGGTAAGTACACACAGGGCACCTGGGCAGGTTTCATCAACAAACCTACCAATGTCGACATCAACCAAAAGTTTGTGGTCTTCTCGGTTCGAGACATGGAAGAAGAACTTAAGCCTGCTGCAATGTATATTGTTACAAACCATATATGGACAGCAGTTCGCCGCCGTCTCCAGAAGCGACTCCTAGTTGTTGACGAGGCATGGTGGATGATGAAGAGCGACGACACCGCAAGCTTCCTGTACTCGGTGGCCAAGCGTGGTCGTAAGTACTACCTCGGACTGGCCACCATCACCCAAGACGTCGACGACTTCCTAAAAAGCCCCTACGGTGTGCCGATGATAACCAACAGCTCTATCCAAATGCTCCTGCGCCAGTCCCCAACCGCCATCGACCATGTCAAAGACACCTTCAACCTCACTGAGGAAGAGAAGTACCTCCTGCTTGAGAGTCAGGTGGGAGAGGGTATATTCTTTGCCGGTAGCAAGCATGTCGCCATAAAAGTGATAGCAAGCTACACTGAAGACCAAATCATTACCTCTGACCCAAGCCAGCTGTTGGCCATAAAGAAAGAACGTGACAATATAGCGGCTGGCAACACCCCTGACGCTTAGCAACCATGCCTGTACCAGCAGTAGCAGCAGTGAAGTACGCAACAGCTGTTCGTCGCGTACGCAGGGCTGAGGCAAAAATGGGACCTGTTAGGTACCGTATCTCTAAGACACACGGACGGCTCATGGTTTTTGTGGCATTCATTTTTGACTTAATGCCTATCATATTTCTGTTAGGTACAGTGGCCCTGGTTGGTTTCACACTTAGTGAAGCTGTGGGGGGCTCGTGCGAGGAATCGGCGCTGAACACGTTTTTAAACTTTCGTCTTGTATCGTGGGAGACAGGATCCCTTGAGTTCTTTACAAAAGGGACAAACTCAGTAACTGACTTATCTACAACATGCGGTGCCGCAACTGGTGTAGCGTACGCATCAGGTGCATTCGCCGGAATTGCATTTGGTCCAATGTTGCTTTTTGTTGGTTCGGTACTTGGCGTTATGACTGCGTTTCTGCTTTTCGTGTTTTGGTTTGCCATTAAGCGTGTAAATGTACTCAAGCCAACCGCCAAGAACCTGTTTGTGAGTTTTGGTACATTCATTTGTGAGAGTATACCGATACTAAACATACTGATTCCTTCTATTACACTCACCACTTGGCACCATGTACGCACCTCACAGAAGGAAGACCGAAAAAAGTATAAGAAGAAGCAAAAACAAATGCGTGCAGCGATACAACAGCAACAAAACGCTGAGCAGTTGATGTATTCGTAGCAATTTATAGCTGTGTCAGTTATCCTCACGTGCTGAAAAACTAGCAAAAAACCTAAGGTATACTTAACACATCACATGACAGTATCTCGCATTCACATAGGACTATTTATAGGCGTACTGGGCGCGTTGGTAGGGTTACTTCTTCTTATCGTTCCCCAGAAATCATTTGCCCAATCTGCATACAGTAGTGCAGAGATTGATATGCGACCCCAATATCCTGCACCAGGTGAAACTGTGCGAGTTATGCTTAAAACAAGTGGTTTCTCAATGCACACAAGCCTTATCACTTGGACAATTGATGGCGAAGTGGCGGCACAAGACTACGGTTTAGATCGACTCGAAATGACTGCTGGCCCTGTGGGCACCGAGCATTCAATTGTTGTAACGATCGAAAGCCAGGACGGGTCTGTGCTGCGTGCTGCTTCATATCACACAGTAGGTGCAATAGATTTTGTGTGGGAAGCAGACACCTACACACCCCCGTTTTTTGCTGGCCGGCCGCTGCATACCAAGGGTGCAGGGGTAACGGTGCTTGCAATACCAACACTTTTCAAGAACGACGGCACGCTCTACAGTCCAGATGAGCTCTTCTATAAGTGGTCATTTCCTGCTTTTGATGACGATGTACGAAAACATGGCCGTGGCCTTAGTGCACTACATGTCCAAGATGAGCGTTCATACGGCACACACCGATTTACGGTAGAGATTTCTAACAGTGCCGGCACCGTGCTTGCAGAGAATACACTTAACATTCCATCATCTGCCCCACAGGTACACTTCTATGCTGACAGTCCACTTATGGGTGTATTGTATGGCAGCGCACTCCCAACAAAATACATGTTGACCGGTGATGAGATACGCCTCGTGGCAGAGCCGTACTATGTTTCTGCGGAGAACCGAGTGGATCCTGCGCTTGAGTACGAATGGAAGGTGGGTCAAGACAAACTTGAAACAGCCGGTAGCGTGGTACTGCGCCCTGAGGGCGTGGGTGCTGGAACAGCACCTGTTTCAGTGAAGGTCTGGAATAGTGCACACATACTGCAGTCTGGTTCAGCAGCCATGCATATCGAGTACAGTGGTACTGATGATACAAGTAATACTGAAACATTATGAAGCGCCTTCTCGCAATCACCGCAGCAGTAGCTAGTTCATATGTGTTTGGTTTTGTGCAGACGTTCGCTCAAACAGACATAAACTACACACCACTATCACGAAACCCACCACTGATTGGAACCACCGTGACCAGTGTCCCAGACCTACTCAACGCGCTCTTGGGCTTGTCGGTGGGTGTAGCAGCTGTCCTTGCTGTTATCATGCTTGCGATAGGTGGATTCAAGTACATGACTACTGATTCGATGTTTGCTCTTGGAAATGCAAAAGAACAGATAGCAAACGCGATCATTGGTCTTTTGATTGTACTCACAGCAATCCTTATACTACGCACCATCAATCCAGAGATTGTTTCACTTAACTTCTTTGGCTAGCAACGAACCATACCATGCGTGATAAAAAAGTACTTGTAGGGGCTATTGCCATAGTTGTCATCCTTATACTGGTTATTTTTGCCGCTATGTTTAGCGCAACACCAGATGAGCCAGAGCCAGAAGGTGGCGTGTTTGGTGATACGTCTGGTACTCGCACTGACGGTGATGTTGTCGACCTTGATGTTGACGGTGAGCGCAACCTTGAGGATATGCAGTATGCGGGGGAAGAGGGTACTGACGAAGCTCCAATGCTCCGTGCACTGTTTGATGGGCCAGTTGCCGGTGCAGTGGCGATGGAGGCAGATGGTACACAGGTGGCACGATTTGTTGCCCGCGAAACGGGTCACATCCACGAAACACCACTTACAACTGTTAAAGAGTCAACCACAAAGCGCACAGACACTATTTTGCGCATAGGGAAGGCTGACTGGGCAAGTGATGGTGAGCATGTGGTCTTGCGTCGTCTTGGCAACGAAGCGCTTTCGGTTTACTCATATGTCTCGCCAGTATCTAGTGATGGTGAGGGGCACCACCTCCCAGACAACATCCTAACACTTGCTGTTTCTCCTGCAGGCGACAAAGTCTTCTACCTGGTGGCGGCAGAAAGTGGTGGCAGTGTTGGTTATGTAGAAACACTCTCCGCAGAGACCCGCACAGAAGTGTTTACATCACCACTCAAGAGCTACACAGCAACCTGGCACCATGAGGACGAAGTACTTTTGTACACCAAGCCATCATCTCTTGCGCTCGGGTACGTCTGGATACTTAACCCAAACACCGGTGCAGTTGAACGGATTCTTGGCAACCTCTATGCACTTGCAGCACTAGGCAACAAAGATGGTTCTAGGATTGCGTACTCACTACAAGAAAACAGCAACGACATCATTTCGCTTCGTGTTGTAGATACCGAGAGCGGGGAAGTGGCACAGCTACCCAAGCAGACAATCATTGAGAAGTGTGCATGGGGTACGGTCGCAACAACCACGCTCTATTGCGCCTTTCCAAGCAACATCATCACTCGAGGCTACCTGGAGTCCTGGTACTATGGCACCCTCAAGAGTAATGATGTTCTGTGGCAGGTGGATGTCGATACGCTCAGCATACGTCGTGTGCTAGACCCAATAGAGCTCACCACAGACGCGTTTGACATAGTAGACCTCCACGTAAGCCCACAAGAAGACTTTATTCTCTTCCGCACGAAGCAAGACGATATCCTTTGGGCCGCTCGTATCCCAGACGACCTCCTCCCTCGAAACTAACTAAAAAACCGCCTTAGGCGGTTTTTTGTTCTCCGGTATTGTATCGAAGTATTACGTGCCGCACCTTTCCTGAACCCTCAGACTCAGTAACAATTTCATCATCCTCAGCAAATAGGGAGTGGATGATCATGCGCTCGTATGCGCTCATGGGAGTCATTTCTGCACTGCTTTTGAATGTTCGCACACGATCGGCAAGCAACTTTGCCTTTTGCTCGAGCTCGCGAATCCGGTTGAGCTGGTACCCGTTCACATCAACCATAAAACGGTACTCTTCATCACCTTCGCGCCTAGTTTCTGCCAAGCGGCGAAGTATGTAGTTTAGAGCACGCAAATGATCGCCTCGTGGACCTATCAAGCGCTTGCTGTCAGTGCTCTGAACGGCAAATATCTGTTGACCTGCAACATGTTGTGATTCTATCGACTCCACCTGTACACCCAGTTTGTCGATGAACTCTGTGACCAATTGTTGTGCTTTTGCCTCGTCCATATTATGTGGTGGTGTCAGATGTGCTCTTCTGCTCTTGCTCGTGTTCACGTTTTACGTAGAGCTCCTGACCAATAGCAAAGATATTACTCGTAATCCAGTAAAGCGCAACTGCGGCACTTGCCCAGTACGCTACACCAGCAACAATAAGCGGTAGCATGAACTTCATTTGCATTTGCATGGAGCGAGCAAAATCCTCTTGGAATGTGGCGTCGGTCTTCCGGGGTCCGAGTTCAGGCATGGCAAGTTTTGATTGGTAAAACTGTGTTACACCAGCAACAAGCGCCAGTGGCCAGTTCCGACTCGCCATATCAATGAGTCCGACAAACATCATGTTGACGGTCTCGGGAGTGGGCACAAAGCTGTACATAAGCTCCATGTTGATGACCGGAAGGCCGCCGCGAAGGAAAATGAAGTACAAGCTGAATATGACCGGTATCTGTATAAATATGACAATGATGCTCGAAAACGGGTTCACTCCTTTATCTTTGTACAGCTCGAGCATCTTCCTGCCTTGTGTTTCCCGATCATCCTTGTACTTCTCACGGATCTCTTTCATTGGTTCCTCGAGATCTTTCATCATGCGCTGAGTGCGCGATGCCTTCCGTGAAAGAGGGAAGAGCGCTGTTTTCACGATTGCGGTAAGTAAAATGACAGCCATACCAACATCCACCCAAGAACCGATATCAAGGATACCGATAAGCATGTTGTACAGCGGCGTGTAGACCGTCGCGTGAAAAAAGTCGATCATATGGAGGCTATTTTACCGCACTACGCGTGCGAAGGCTATTGAGCCTGCGTTGTGCTGAGAAGCTTTTGCAACTCGTGTTCAAGCTCTTCTGGTGTTGCTTGGAGAAGACCTGGACGTGCAATAACGGCAATATGGTAGCCCTTGCGCCACAGTACATTGTTGGCAAGAGCCGTAAACACACGACGACGAAGAGTGTGTCGTGCAACAGCTGTGTGTGCGACTTTCTTGCTTGCCACAACAGCACACTTCCCAAAGTCCGCCTTTCGATAGACAAGTGTCATACGTGTACCATGTACGCGACGACCCTTCGAAAGAAGGGTCTCCATGTCACCACGTGAACAGCGCTCGCGTTTCTTAAGCACAAACCTTTAGACTGCAAGCTTTGTGCGGCCCTTTGCACGACGGCGCTTCACAACACGCTTGCCACCCGGGGTACGCATGCGTACCAAAAAACCATGTGTCTTCTTGCGCTTTCGCTTTTTTGGCTGATATGTTCGCTTCGGCATCTTAGTAAAGTTAGTTTTTGTGTAACAAAAACGTTACTGTCACTTTGACCCTACTGTACTTTTGCTTTTACACGGTTCTCTCACAAAACGTGTGTATGTGAACACTATGGTCACGACCATCCAAAGGCAAAAGTACGGTAGGGTGGTTACGCTTCTTTGTGCAGGCGACTATACCATATATATGCAAAAAGAAAAACCGCCAGTCCGAAGACCGACGGTTTTTGTGTGCGCCTTGCGCGCACTTAAAGGGCTGTGAAGTTGATAAGAAAGAATAGGAAGATGGCGAGCGCAGTCAGACTCTCCAGGACCCGTCCGCACAGAAGCAGGAACAGAGCACCAAGGCCTGTTGCCCACAAGAACCATTCAGGTACAGCTTCAACTTTTGTTGGCACTGTGGGACCGTTCTTGATCAGAGGCTCAACTACGTTTGGAAAGTACTCTGGATGCATCCACCCCAAGAGTGCCAAAAACACAACGACCGCCCCAACTAATGCTGGGATTGGTTTGCCGTAGTGGTTGTTGCTAACGAAGAACACGAGGAAGAAGGCTGCGGCAGGGAAGATGACGAATGCCATTGCTTCCTGCCCAGTAACTCCTCGGAACCCTTCGCTTGTAGCAGCACCTTGAACGGCTGCCTCCGTAGCCTCCTTCAAATTGGGACCATAAACCAATCCCAAGATGAGTAACAGCACGATTCCAACAAACACCATCCGACCATCACGCCACCACTTCTTCTGTAACTTCGTGGTTGTGGCGTGGGCAGCTTTTGGCTGCACTGATTGACTTTCTCCAACAGTTTTACTAGATTCGACAGTTCGTGATGATTCGTCCCGTGCCTGCCGAAGGATGAGCCACACCATGAAGCCCAGGATTGCGAGCATCAGGAGTGCGCCTACAGTCATTGCACCGCCGATCATCTGGAATTACCTCCATTGCTGTTCAGTTTTGCGAGAATCGCACGTAGTAGTGTGGTTTGCTCAGAGGTTTCCGTGTTTCCACTTCCACCACCCATGTTTGCAAACCAGTTGACATCACCCCGACCATCCTTGGCACTGTTTTCGATTGCTTCGTGTTGCGAAGCGGCAAGACCAAACTCTGCGTACTTCTTGATCTGCTCCGCACGTTGTCCGACAACATTCGCCTGTCCCTCAGCCTCTGCTGCGTAGTCAATGACAGCTGCCAGTTTGTTTTGCGCCGCAATAAACGGTGCGGTTAGGGCAGCTTGCTCCGTGGGATCAAAAACTTCGTACGACACGATTTGTATCTGTATCGTGTTAAGACCCCATAGATCACGAGTACCGTTGTCCGTCCGAAGAATCGGCTGGCCGTCTTCATCCTGTTTTCGTTTGCCATCACCACCGATCTCGAACTCGCCAGTTAGATTATCGTTGATGCGTGCGATGCGTCGTGCAAGACGCGTCTTCGTTTCAGCATCAGCGTTCATCACGTCCTGGGGACTCATTCCTTGCACTTCTTGGATGGATTGGTTAACAGCTGCATTGTCGTAACTGTTGAACCAGCGGTCGACCCCGTATACTGTCTTTTCAGGGTTAACACTTGAGAGTCGGGCAGCGAGCAACATTTTCAGTCGCGCAAAACCTTTCATCACAACCACCACTGGAATACCCCAGTCAAACTCGCGAACACGGACATGGTCAGTGACGCTACCAACATTGTAGTCCCTGTCTTTCTCACGCTTGACGTGAATTTCACGTTCACCTGTTTCCTTGTTTGCGATCACCTTGGTGATGGTAATCGGATAGTGCAGAATCTTACGCCAAGGGTAGATGCCAACAAACAGCAAGCCGCTTGCCTTCTCTACACTTTGCTCCCAAGAGTTGCGTGCGTTACTACAACGCCGTTTCTGCTCATCAGTGAGCCCACTCTCAGGGATGGGTACAACGTCCCAATAGTCATCAGCCTCGAGATCGAAACCTTCGAGTTGACCTTTGAAGACATGCCCTTTGTAGTTCATGATACACCGGCGAAGATCATCACCAGTATCAATCACCAGTTTCGCGCGACCTTTTTCAAGGTCGGTGAACAGTGGTAGGAAGGGGATGTGGTTAGGACGCTCAACAGTCGTCTTTAGCCAATGTGCAATGTAGGGTGCAGAAAAAATGAACCCGTATACACTGGCCGCGAACGCTGCGAACAGACCGAACCAGAACCAGAACAACAGTCCCCACGCCTCCGGTTGAGTAATCCACACGACAGTTTCGATCGCCAAAAGCACAACAAGTGGTGTGAAAGCAAGATCAGCAACCCAGGCCCAGAAGAACCTGTTTGAGCACATGGGGCAGGTGTGGTGCTTGCCACCCTTTTTGAAGTCGGCATTACGCCATTTTAAGATGTAGTGTAACACTGCAAACCTCCTCGTCTTTGTAGACTTTCTATGTTTACTATCAAGTTTCGTAACCTATTTATATTATACCATTTTTGAAGTACTAGTCAAGTTACCCATACTGATTCAGCTTTATCCACCTTATCCACACACTATCCCCACACTGGCACACAAACGGCCTCTGTTGGGAACTGGAAACCTGTGGATATGTGTTTATAATACCTATCTATGACCGAGCTCTTGGATACAAGGAAAGTATGGGATAACGCCTTGGTTGATATTGAACTTTCCGTTTCTCGAGCCAACTTCAGTACCTGGTTCAAAGGTACCCACATCATCAAAATAGAGGATGGTACCGTCTATATCGGTGTCCCGAGCCAATTCTATAAGGACTGGCTTGCTGATAAGCACCACAAGACCATTCTGAGGGCGCTTCGTGGTGTCGTACCTGATGTCCGCGGCGTCGAGTACGTCATAGCGCGCGAGGATAAAACTAAAAAGCGCGAACGCAAGGAGAGTAGGGTACAACCAGCTTCAGAGCTTCCACTTGCAGACCACTACGTCAACCGCAACGACAACCTCAACCCCCGCTACACATTCGATTCGTTTGTGGTGGGGCCGTTTAATGAGTTGGCGCATGCTGCAGCTCAGGCGGTTATCGCAGAGCCAGGCATCACCTACAACCCACTCTTTATCTACGGTAACGTCGGGTGTGGAAAAACGCACCTTATTCAGTCGATAGGAAATCACCTCAAGCGTCTCAACAGCTCACGTAAAATCTACTACACTACCTCTGAACGCTTTGGAGGTGACATCGTCGGCGCGCTGCAGAACAACACAATACAAAATGTAAAAGAAAAGTACCGTCAGTACGATGTCCTCATTATGGACGACGTGCAGTTCTTGTCTGGCAAAGACAAGTTGCAGGAGGAGTTGTTCCACATTTTCAACACCCTCTACGAGAACAATAAGCAGATTGTTTTCAGTTCCGATCGTCACCCAAGCTACATCACCAATCTCACCGACCGCCTCCAGTCACGGTTTGGGCAGGGAATGATAGTCGACGTCAACGTCCCAGACCACGAGTCACGTGTCGCTATATTGAAAACAAAAGCGTCCCACAACAACTTCATCCTCGACGACGAGCTTGCACATGTGATCGCAAGTGAGGTCGAGGGTAGTATTCGCGACCTTGAGGGGGTACTCAACCGCGTCATATGCCAAACACAACTCAAAGGTACACCACTTGATGTGTCAGACATTCGCCAGATCGTCAAAAACAACCTTCGTCCACAACGAAACGTAAGTGTGAAGGATTTGGTAGAACGTGTTGCCCGCTACTACAACATAGAAGACACTGTGATATACGAGAAAACACGCAAGAAGGAGGTGGTGAAGCCACGGCAGGTCATTATGTACCTTATGCGTGAAGACTTTAGTGTTTCGTACCCATCCATCGGTCAAAAGCTTGGGGGGCGTGATCACACTACGGTGATTCACTCATGTGAAAAAGTGAAAACAGACCTCAAAGAGAACCCGTCGCTTCGTCGTGAGATTGAAGAGATTCGTGCAATGTTGAAGTAGTGTGGAGAAGTGTGCACTCTTGCTGGGGATAAATTCCGGAAAGTGTGTAGAGATGGTTGTGGGTTGTACTGTGTGTAAGTGGGGATAGTGTTGAGGACTTAGCACAACCATATACGTTCCCCATAGGTAATCCACAGAAACAAGATAAAGAGGTAAGAAAAAGAGCAGGGAACCGCGCGACATAATTTGTTTTCCACACATCCACAGGACTAGTAATCGTTGGTTCGAAAAAAATTAATAATCTACTATCACTTAGTACGTATGCAATGCACAACAAACCGTGAACAACTTCTCGAGCCGGTGATGCGTGCAGAGAAAGCAACAGGCAAGAACCACACACTCCCTATACTCGCCTGCATTCTACTGGAGGTTAGTGGTGACAGGTTGAGTCTCACTGCAACAAACTTAGAGGTTGGTGTGACGTACAGTGTCCCGGTCAAGAATACTACCGATGGTACTGTTGCTGTTGCTGGTTCTGTGCTTGCTCAGGTTGTTGGGTCTCTCTCATCTGGTGCGGAAGTATCCCTGAAGGTGGATGAGGGTGGTTTGGTTGTGGAAAGTGTGGGTGGAAGCTCTAGAATCGCAGCACAAGACACAGAGGAGTTTCCAGCCTTACCACAAGTGGATGGTGGCGAAGAGATAACACTCCCTGCAAAGCTACTGAAGGATGCAATCACAAGTGTTTCGTACTGTGCGTCGACTAGTACCATCAAGCCAGAGCTTTCCAGTGTGTTCATTCACCCTAACAACAGTGAGCTTATTGCAACTGCGACCGACTCATTTCGTTTAGCTGAAAAACGTGTGCCACTTAAAGATTCTGTGCAGTCAGACCCGTTCTTGGTGCCAGCAAAATCGACACATGAGTTGGTGAAGGTGCTTGAGCAAGCAAAGGATACTGTCACATTGTTGGTGGGGGAACACCAACTTTCACTTATGTTGCCTGGAGTGTATATGACACTGCGGTTGGTGAATGGTACATTTCCTGACTACACACAGATTATACCCAAGGAGTTTGCAACAGAAGCCACACTCCTTGCTGCAGATCTTGACCGAACACTTAAAAAGGCGGCTATTTTCTCTGACCAATTCAACCAAACCACACTCTCTGTTGAACCTAAAAACAAGGTGTTTACGGTACACACTGAACACCAAAGTGTTGGTGAGACTACGGACTCGTTGAGTGCTGCACTTGAAGGAGAGGAGCTCACTATTCGTTTCAATCAACGGTACCTCATGGATGCACTTCATTCCATTAGTGCTGATAGTGTTACTGTTCAGTTTGCTGGTCAGTCGCACCCTGCGGTGGTACGTCCAGTAGGTGACACAACGTTCTTGTATTTGGTTATGCCGATGAACCGCTAGTATGAAGGAGCTGCAGAAGTATCTTCAAAAATACAAAAACCTCACACCTCCCGAGGCGAGTAAGAAAAAGGTGTTAATAGATGCAATTCGTAGTGAGTGTGGTATCACACTTACCGAAAACGACATTGCGCTCATTGGTGGTGGCGCACGACTTTCTTGTCACCCCACTGTGCGAAGCGAAATAGCACAATGTGCACCACGTGTTCTTGGTGTGCTCCATGGTGAGTATGGTGTGCACCTTGCCTACCTACGTTAGTCGCGAACTATAAAATCAACAGTTGCACCTCCACGAGCACCATCGGTGCTGTGTGCTACTACGGTAAGTGAGTGTTCACCTGGTTCGAGTGCGAGCTCACCTGGCATAAACTCATATCGTCGATCAGGGTCTGTGTATGTTGCAGTCAGTACACCGTCCATGTAGTACAGCACACGTTCAATAGTCGCATCTTCGTCGTCTACTGATGTGCGTACACGCGTTTCGACTACCTCATCAAGATCATACTTCTCGTTCTCGTCTGGCTCAGTAATTCGTACACGTACGGTCGATTCCTCATCTACTTCTTCTGGATTCAAAATGTCATCTATGGTGAGTGTTCCTTGACTCATGCGCCACAAAAGTACTCCGTACTCCCAGTATGGGTACTGCGCATCGAGTGACGGGTTCTGTGGTGCTGGACCCCGAGGGTCGTCCTTGTTGATGTAGTGCAGGAGTGAGTGTGGTGCCAGTACCAATGAGTCACCAATCTCTGGTGTACTGCTCGCAAACCCAGGATCAATGACGCTGGGAGCCACACCTCGCAACATTGGGTGGAGGGTGGTGTCGAGCGGCTCTGGATCCTCAAATGTGCCAGACTCGGGATATAGTTCAAAATATTTCTCAAGAAACGCATGCCACATCGGTGCAATGATAAATCCAGCAACCTTCTTATCCATCTCACTGTTGTCGTTATTGCCTGCCCATGCACCTACTGCAAGTTCTGGAGTGTAGCCAATAATCCAAGCATCACGGTAATCGTTGGTGGTACCTGTTTTTGCTGCCACATCACGTTCAGGGAAGTGTAGGTATGAGTTTGATCCAAACGCTGGTGTACGTGCGTTATTGTCTGCAAGGATGTTGGTGATACTACGTGCTATCTCCACTTCAAGCACCTCCTCACCCTCTTCTTCGTATGTGTATTGCGTCTTTCCATCACCACCACGTATTTCAAGAATGCTGGTGTGGGGGATACGGTACCCATCGTTTGCAAACGTAGCGTACGCTTCTGTCATCTCCAGAAGTGAAACCTCCCCACCCCCAAGGACGAGCGTGAGACCGTATCGCTGGTAGTCGTCGAGAGTGCTAATACCCATACGTTGTGCAAGCGTGTATGTTTCTTTCATGCCAGCGAGGTACATGGCTTTGACTGCTGGGACATTAACCGACTGGGCGAGTGCATTACGGAACGTCATTGGACCCCGAAACTCATTGTCGTAGTTAACTGGTGCGTAGCAGTTCTCATCGCTACTCATTTCTGTTTTGTCACATCCAGTGGAAAACTGAGTGCGTACGTCGTAGACCATTGTCTCTGTTGTATACCCTTTTTCAAGTGCTGCTGCGTAGGCAAATGGTTTAAAAGACGAACCAGGCTGCCGGAGCGCAAGGCCGATGTTGAAATTGCCATCTATCTCCTCGTCAAAGTAGTCTCGACTTCCCACCATCACTAGAATACCTCCAGTTGTGGTATCAATCGCCATGAGTGAGGCGTTTGTAGCGTCAAACTTTTCTGCGTTCTCCATAGCCTTTTCGTACACTATTGCCTCAGCTTCTTTCTGCAGCTCCCAATCGAGCGTGGTGGTTACACGCAGGTTTGCCTGTGCAATATCGATGTCCTTGTACATTTCTTGTAATTGGTCGAGTACATAGAACACGAAGTGCGGCGCCTTTATAGTTGCGGATGTGAAAGGTCGGAAGGTAACCTCCTCATTCCGTGCGGCGTCCAGTTCTTCATCACCGAGGTACCCTTGCTCATGCATTTTTGCAAGCACAGTGTTCTTTCGTGCCTCGAGTGCGTCACGATTGCTTCCGTATGGTGAATAGTAGGTTGGTGCCTGCGGCAGTGCTGCAAGGTATGCGCTTTCGGCAACTGTAAGATCTTTTGCAGACTTACCAAAGAAACCCTGGCTTGCTTCCTCCACACCATACTTGGTACCACCATACGGTGCTTCGTTGAGATAGAGTGCCAAGATCTCGTCTTTAGTAAGCACGCGCTCAAGCTTAAGAGCCAACACCCATTCTTTGAGTTTTCGTGAAATCTTCTTGTCCGACACCAATAAAAGGTTTTTCACTACTTGTTGCGTGAGTGTTGAACCACCCTGTCCACCAAACAGATCACCGTCCTGTAAGTTTCGCACAATAGCACGCACAATAGCGAATGGTTCTATCCCGTAGTGGTCGTAGAATCCATCATCCTCAATAGCAATCGTCGCGTGTTTGACACTGTCTGACATCTCACCAAGTTCAACAACGGTGCGTCGGATATCTTGGTGCATATCGTACAACAGCACCTCACCAGTGCGGTCGTAGATTTTGGTCGACTGTGCAGCCCGTTGTGCTTCAATAATATCGATCGTGGGGAGGGTGAGGGTTGATGCCCACAACAAAAATACACCACCAACCATAAACACAACCGTGCACCCGAGTGCAAAAATGCCAAACAGTACCATGCGGGTACGGCTGATCTTTTTCTTTCGCTTGCGACGTTTCCAAGAAAACCTCATGTGGCTCATACTACCACTCACTCAAGGCCCAGGCCACGGATCACCAGTCATTTGTTCTGTTGTGCTCTGTGGCGCTGTGGTAGAGTAGCTCTATGCAGGAGCCAGATGTCCAAAAAATTGAAGAACTACTTAACCGCGGTGTCGATGAGGTTATTGGTGACGATGCGTTACGTGCTAGTTTGGAGGCGGGTAAGAAACTCACCATTAAGTTGGGGGTCGACCCAACAAGCCCACATTTACACCTGGGACGAACAGTGCCGCTGTTGAAGTTACGTGACTTTCAAGAGCTTGGACACAATATTGTGTTTGTGGTGGGAGATTTCACGGGAGTGATTGGGGATACGTCTGACAAGGAGAGCGAGCGTCCAATGCTCGATGAAGAAACCATAGAGACAAACAAGGAGCGGTACTTTAAGCAGGTGGGCATGCTTGTTGATTTGGATAAGGCTGAGTTTCGCTACAATAGCGAATGGCTAGGTACGTTGACGTACAAGGAGGTGGGAGAACATGCCAATCAGTTCTCGGTTGCAGATTTTATTGCACGCGACAATATTAAGCGTCGCCTTGATGCTGGAAAGCGTGTGTCGTTGCGTGAGGTGTTATATCCACTTATGCAGGGCTATGACAGTGTCGAACTCAAGGCTGATGTTGAGGTGGGTGGCTCAGATCAGCGGTTTAATATGCTTGCTGGGCGCACACTGCAGGAGCATTTCAACCAGGCACCCCAAGCAGTGATAACAAACCCACTCATTGCTGGTACTGATGGGCGAAAAATGAGTTCAAGTTGGGGCAACACAATAAACCTCACCGACGAACCAAATGACATGTATGGCAAAGTGATGCGTGTGCACGATAATCTTATCATTGAGTATTTCACCCTTCTCACCCGCGTCCCACTGGGTGACGTGGAACAGCTACGTGCGGGGCTTGAACACGGTGATCTCCATCCTCGTGACGTAAAAATGCAGCTCGCACACGCAATTGTATCGCTCTACCATGGTGATACGGTGGCCGATGAAGCCCAACATGTATTCCAGCATGTGTTTCAAGAGCAGCAGATTCCGGATGACATACCAGAGGTTTCAGTGGCGTCTGGCACTGCTCTTGTTGAGGTGTTGATGGATGCTGGTGTTGTTGCCTCCAAGTCAGAGTGGCGCCGGCTTGTAGAAGGTGGGGCGGTCAAGGGGGTTGGTGACGCCACTGCGGTTGTTTCTGACACCACTTGTGTCGTGACAGAGCCCAGTACCTACAAGATAGGAAAACGTCGTTTTGTGCGAATTAACACAACATAAAACAACCGCCGATACATGGCGGTTGTTTTGTTCTATTCATCTATATCGTCGTAGTCGCCTGGCTCAAAATCTTGTTCATCATCAAGCTCACTTTCATCTATAGCCAGGTCGTCTAACTCGTCGTCGTCACCGTCTGTGTCAACATCGAGGTCCTCGTCGTGTAGTCCGTGATCGAGGTCGTCCATACAAAATGATTACAACTAATAAGTACTGCGCTAGTTGTATCAGAGCACCTGATCTCGTACAAGAGGATTACTCTACAAGCCCATTGCTTACACCTCCACGCAAGAGTGCGCTTGCGGTGAGTGCTACCGCAATAGCATCGTACTCATCATCATAACGAATATCTTTCTCAACACGGATTAGTTGTGGCACCATTAGCATTATCTGATCCTTGCTAGCTCGTCCATCACCCGTGATTGCAACTTTTATCTCCCCTGGTCCGTACTCGTGCAGTGCAAGACCTTGTTTGCAGACGGTGGCAATGATAGCTCCACGTACTTCAGCAACACGCATAGCCGTTTTTCGGTTGGTTGTAAAAAAAAGTGTCTCCAGAGCACAGATATCAGGTGTGTGATTAGTTATCCATTGCTCGAGCGAGATTACAATATCCACCAGACGCTTTTCGAACGCGTCCTTGGGATTAGTTGTAAGACAGTCAGAAGCGATAAGTGCTTCACCACCATACTCATCACGCTCAAGAACTGCTATACCACAACGATCGTACCCTGGGTCGAGCGCAAGAATGCGCATGCTACGTCTTGTTAGTGTAGACCTGCTCTACATCGTCATGCTCCATCAGTGCCTCAGTTAGTGAGTTGAGTTTCTCTATGTCTTCTCCTTCTATCGGTGTTGTTTGCTGTGCTTTCCAGTCCGCACCCTCTTTAGTGAAAGCCCATGATGCAGCACCGGGCTCGGCAAGCTGATATCCAAGCTTACTGACCAAGTGTTTGAGTTCTGCCACAGTACGATTGCGATTGTCGGTGACTGTATCGATCAGAACAGCAACACCACCTGGACCGTACATTTCATACGTAATAAGTTCGGTGTCGACGTCACCCCCACCCACACCTTTTTGGACCGCACGTTCGATATTGTCCTTAGGCATATTCTCTGCCTTTGCTTTATCTATGAGTGTCTTGAGTGATGGCGCGTTCACATCCCCACCAACAACTTTTGACTCGATTGCAATGAGTCGAGCATACTTACTAAAAACCTTGCCACGTTTGGCGTCGACGAGCGCTTTCTTATGTTTTATCGTCGACCATTTAGAGTGTCCTGACATATGGTGTATATAAGAGCATAAAATCGAATCGATTTCTAGAAAAACAACGGTCCCGCCTTGTAGGGCGGGACATTTGGATGCTGTCCTCATTCAGAGGAAACCCTCTGAAGATGTTGTTCCAGTTCACCTGGTGTCAAACTGATGACACCCGACCGGACTTTTGTTCCTCCGGTATACCAGTCCTGTGTCCAGGTGCAATTCCACCGTAGAAAGTGGTCGGTCCGTTCCTTGAACGTGCAGTCTGCTTCGTGTATGCCTTGCTGCTTCAGCAGCTTCCGTTCCACTATGTCATTGTGGTCTGAACTACCCACCACGTCGCTCAAGCCAAGGGGCCAGAGGATGATGGCGAGTAGGATTCCAGCAATGCCCCAAGGAAGCCATTTACGGAACTTTCCTTGCGTATCGGTGTGTGTGGTCATCTCGGACCCTCCGGTTGTTGTGCCTAAGGGGACAATACCACAAATATCACACAACGCAAGAGTCTATGACCGCGCTATACCAATCGGCCCTGGGCCGGGTCGCGTGGTGGTGGTGTGAGGCCAAGGTGTTCGTAACCAAGCGCCGTGACTACGCGGCCACGCGGTGTGCGTTCAATAAGCCCAGAACGTATGAGGTACGGTTCGTATACTTCTTCAATTGTTGCGTCCTCTTCTGCGGTTGCAGCAGCAAGGGTAGAGAGTCCCACGGGCCCACCACCAAACTTATCAATAATGGTACGCAAGAGTCCTCGGTCCATTTCTTGCAGTCCGACACTGTCGTAGCCAAGTAGGGTCAGGGCCTCTTCTACAAGCTCTGCAGTAAGGTCTCGCTTATGTACTTGTGCAAAGTCGCGACAGCGTTTGAGAAGGTAGTTTGCGGTGCGCGGTGTGAAGCGGCTCCGTACCGCTATTGCATGTGCCGCACCCTCCCCAAGGTCAACGTGCAGGATAGCGGCAGACCGTCGCACAATCTCTGCTATCTCGTCGTTTGTATAAAATTCAAGACGGAATACACCACCGGAAAACCGTGAACGCAGTGGTGCTGACAGGAGCGCAATACGAGTTGTTGCTGCCACGAGGGTAAACGGTGGCAACTCAAGCTGGATCGTGCGTGCACTCGGCCCTTTGCCGATGATGATATCGAGCACACCAGCCTCTAAAGCGGGGTAGAGCACCTCCTCAACCGACTTGTTTAGCCGATGTATCTCGTCGATGAACAGTATGTCGTTGGTGCCAAGGTTGGTTAGGATGGCAGCCAAGTCACCCACGCGCTCTATAGCGGGTCCAGAGGTGATTTTCATAGCGACACCAAGGTCTTTTGCGATGAGGTGTGCCAACGTAGTCTTACCGAGTCCTGGTGGACCGTACAACAGAAGATGTTCTGGTGCATGACCACGCTCATGTGCAGCGGCGAGCAGCACTTTCAGGTTTGTTTTGATGCCTTCTTGCCCAATGTAGTCGTCCCAGGCAGCCGGCCGCAGGGTGCGGTCGAGCCACTGGTCCTTTGGTTCACCGTTTTGT
>Ga0180435_10001029_pt1 | contig 29326 bp, 25 predicted proteins | sample SS_ome_3_FD_132467 | JGI IMG/M metagenome (GOLD analysis project Ga0180435, IMG submission 132467) | Hypersaline lake sediment archaeal communities from the Salton Sea, California, USA - SS_3_S_1 metaG | ecosystem: Environmental > Aquatic > Non-marine Saline and Alkaline > Hypersaline >... | reverse complement strand
GTATCGTTGATGTCATTTATTTTATCGGCACAGCGAGCCCCATGATAAGCCGATGACATGCGATCGGCCAACCACAACAGTTGCGCCTTCTCCCGCCAATTGGTGGGAACGCTGGTATTATTGTGGTGATATTGTATCGGCAGGTAAATACTCTCCGGCAAACCCCATTTCTGCAATACTTGAGTGCCAACCGCTTGATGATCGTAGCTGAAGATTTTTCTTTCGGCCGAAACAATGGAGACGCCGGAAACCCGCTTTTCATCCAGCACCTTCAGATACTCCTCGGACATACAAAGATACAGTATGACGATGCCGATATCCTGGAGAAGGGCGGTTATAAAGATATCATCTCTTTTTTGACCGATGGCCTCGGCAATAAGATCAGATGCAACCGCAGCGGTTACGGATCTGCGCCAGAACAAATCAAAATTGAATCCACTGCCATCATTGGTCTGCATACAGCGTACGATTACAAAAGAAAGAGCAATGTTTTTTAATGTTTCTGTTCCCAGAATGGTCAGGGCTTTCTGGATGCTGTCAACCTTTTGTGTCAGGGAATAAAAGGACGAGTTGGATATTCTTAAAACTCTGGCAGCCAGGGCCGGATCAGATGAAACTATTTTCGCTAATTCGCCCAGCGAAGCCTCGTCGGTTTTGACTGCAGTGAGAATGCGCATGGCAATGGACGGCAGCGAAGGCAGCCTGACTTCATTGGTCAAAATATCTTCAATCGATTTCATGTGTCAATGCACCTATACGGGCAACGTTTTAATTTTACTTTATTATTTTGATTTTCATGGGGATGGATTACGGCTGTGACAACGAATCCATTTGATTGTTGATGTAAAAAACGTGGACTCTATTTATACTATTTTAGTTCAAGTTTCAAAGTAATTGTCGAGCCACATTGAAATCATTGCCACGCCCCATAAATGCTCCAGAAGCAACAATCCGCCTCTTGCTCCGTTATAAAACATATCGAGCAGTTCCTTGGTCTGGAACAGTTGCAGATCCTCAAGAACAGGATTTGAAAGCTTTTCTTCGAGAAACTTAAACCACGCCGTGAAAAACCATTGCTTGTAAGGTATGGTTGCACCGAAACCAACTTTGTTCATTTTTACGATCTCTTGAGGCAAGCTGTGTTTTAAGGCATTCCGAAAAATCCACTTTCCACCCCCATCTTGTAGCTCTGGTCTGATTTTGATTGTTGCCGGAATCCGCATGCCCATTTCGACCATCCGAACATCAAGAAAAGGCGACCGGTATTCAACCGAATGTGCCATTCCGGAAATATCCGGGAAATCCACAAGCGCATGCTGACTCCCCTGCATGAGTTGCTGGTAAAGGGCCCCGTCAAACATGTTTGGCGCACCATATCGTTCATGTTGCTCAACAAACAATTGCAAAGGATCATAATTCACGGAAACTTCTTTCATGCGCGTGCCGTAAACCCTTGCACAAAATGAGCTAATTGGCACAAAACGCATGGCCGCATAAAGGTATCGCTTCCTTTCTAGTCGTGTCTGGTCTCCATATCGCTGATAAACCTTACGCGCCAGATCCGGTGGGATCTGTTCAACTTTTCTTCCGATATGATCGTGTTCAAACCCACCGGATTGGTCATATTCAAGCAGATTTCTGTGTTCGTTATAACCACCGAAAAGCTCATCTCCACCGTTTCCGGTTAAGGCAACGGTGATATGTTCCTTTATAAACCGTGAAAGCACATGGGTATGCAGCGGGCCAAAAGAGACAACCGGCTCACTGTAACTTTTGACGATTTCATGAAACAAAGATAGATAATTGTCGTGCCTAAACTCCAGCTCATGGTGCCTGGTTCCGCAGTGATTTGCCACAACTGAAGCTGCTGCAAACTCATCGTCTCCGCTGTTTTTTTTGCTTACACAGAAAGTGTCAATGCGCTTATGATGTTGGGCGATGCTTGCAACGATAGCGCTCGAATCAAGACCTCCTGACAGCATCACACCAAGCGGTACCTCGCTCCGGCACATGATATGGACAGTTTCGCTCAAGCATTGATTGATTGCCTGCATGCACTCCTTTGGATCCTTCATAAAAACATCCGGCCTGTATCGCGGTTGCCAATACCGCTCGGCAACAATTCCCTTTGAATTAATTCGCATTTTTGTAGAAGGCGGCAGTTTATGTATACCTTCAAAAGCAGAATAAGGGGCCGGAACTGTTATAAAGTGCAAACAATAGTGCAGTGCGGGAAAATTTATTTTCTTTTTTACCCAGGGTAATTCAAGCAGGGCCTTGATTTCAGAAGCAAACGAGAACACACCATTTTCATAGTGATAAACAAATGGCTTTTCTCCCATCCGATCCCGAGCCACGAAAAGGGTCTGTTTCGCTTTATTCCAGACAGCAAAGGCAAACATGCCTCTTAGGTCATGCAGGCAACTTTCCCCTTTGTCCATAAAAATATTGAGCAAAACTTCGGTGTCACTTTTTGTTCTGCAGAAAATGCCTCTTCGTTCCAGGTCCCGGCGTAATTCAATATAATTGTAGATCTCCCCGTTAAAGACGATGATGTAATTGCCATCTGAGCTGATCATGGGCTGGTTTGCTTCTTGAGTGCGGTCTAGAATGGCAAGCCTCGATGAACCCAGGTGTGCGGCGCCTTCATGATAGGTCCCCTTGGCATCCGGCCCTCGGTGATGCAACCTGATCAGCATGCCTGCAACTTGTTCACGAAGTTTCTCGCTTTGTTTCAGGCCGTTAAAATCAATAACGCCACAAATTCCGCACAAAATTCCGCACCTTAGGTCCTAGACAATCTTTAAATACACAGACGGCTGACAGCAGTCTCCCATCATCGTTTTTCAAACTCGTTCCGAACGATTCAACGACCACCGACCTTGTCGGTGACTTATGATTAGAGTCAATCGGTTGGTAAGAATCGGGTTAAATAGTTGCCCACGGTGGATGCCGACAGCTGAGTACATTTCGAATCGCACCAACTGGTGAGGCATTTGCAAGGAGCCAAGGTTTGCGTTCGAAATCCCAAGCCCAAATTGTCTGCTGCGAGACAGTCAACGACCACCGACCGTGTCGGTGGCTCATGATTAGAGTCAACTAGATTTCATTCAATGACACCATAGACTCCTTGAGCATATTATCAAGGAATTTCATTACGTCTTCTAGTGCTTTCTCGTACGTTACGTCAAACAAATTAACGATATGCTTTGTAATACTTTCCACATCTTTCTGTTCGCTAATTGCATGCCAGATCTGCTGGCCAACTTCATTCAAAGTATAATATTCCCCGGATTTGAGTTTAAGTATGACTATTTCATCATTAACATTTCGCCATGCCACGCTCTCGGGAATGTTAAAGGTTGATTTTGCTGATATTTCCATAAACTTCAACTTTTCTGTTTATGTTTCGTATTGACTAACTTGTTCCCTTTGTCTTTTTTTCACGAATAACATTTTTATCGTTTTTTCCAACCCAATAGACAATGCCATTTGGGGCAACATCAAGTTTTAGAGGATATAAATCGAGAGAAGCGCGATCAAACTCAAAAACCGGACGGCCTTTAAAAGTCAACCAACAATGCCCGCGAACAGGATCATCTAGTGTCGTCAGGTTTCGCAAACCGACATTAAAATTAACATCGAAATTCAATCGCCTCAAGAGTTTTATTAATGCATAGGAGCGATAATAACACTGATGCTGTGAACGAAATGTAAAACATTTTACAATGACTGTTACAAAACAAATTATTTTCCGGGGATCACGGATAAATTGAATTTTCAGCGTCGGGTTTGAACTAAAATCGAGTCGTCCCAAGTCTCCCCGAATCATTACACATTTTGCAACGATCAGGGATCGCAGTGTGATATAAATTACGCTCAATACATTGAAAATTTTATAGAAAAGCGAGCCAAGCATTTTTTTACCCGTTTTAACCAATCTTATGATGAGATATCAATCGGTATCTGTCGGCAATAGGGTCATTTTTTCCGGGGCCTCTATGTGGCCCCGGTCCAACGCCTCTTCCATGCGGATCTAGGTAAACCCGGTTACGGAATCATTTCGCAATAGCACATGTTGGATCGGGTTGGCTTTCCGATATTTTGGCAACAGTGATGGATGAAATGTGATCAATCCATAGGTCGCGTATTCCAAAATTGCTTTGGGCACCTTTTTTCCAAAGTTGGTCACACCCCCAAATCCGGATTGATTTGCCCTATCTCCTCGATCAGATTTGCGTCATTAATCTTTGAAGCGGATAGCATACGAAGTCCATTTTCCTTGGCGTCGTCATGAATAGCATATTATTCAAGCGTCCTTAACCATTTGCGCAGGCAGAGTTTCCGCAACAAAGGACCGAGCAATCACCGCATACCTTAATGATTCAACAAAACTTCCCGCAATTTCCACGGCCTAACTTTCTGATTCCGAACAAATACCCCGCAAACTTCCGAGCCGACTTGCAACGCTTTTGGAATCAACGGTTCCCGGCCTATAGATACAACCCGCAGCATCTGCATCATCCCATGATCTTATTGACCATCCACATTCTTAAACGGCTGCTTTTTTTCGGCATTGCCAACAAAGCAGAAGCCCGATACAGGCAATCTGCCGTTTTTTCTTTGAAGCGCCGAGGGGCTATTTTTTGCAGGATAGCCTGTGGTACCTGCGCCCCAACCAGTTCTGAAGCATGTGCCAGCGACAGCCAGAAAGCAAACCGGCAATAATCTGCCGGCAGCGTATGTACCATCCAGTCCCAGTCAAGCAAATCGGCGCCTTTTTTGATAATCTGGCGGATATCGATGAGTCGGCAGATTCTGTCCATTCGATGTTCAAAATACAGATGGAAGCACGTTGACAATAAAAGATGATTGATGTTCACGGTCGGCACCGAAAGGCCATCCAGAACGGTACGTTGCAGCTGCTGCCGGAAGTCGTAATATGGCTTTTTTTGTTTGTTCATAACTGGATAGGCGTCCCAATGGAGCTCAACCCTGACCTGTCCGTTTGTGAACGGTATTTCTCCTTTGCCGATCCAATAGTCCTGATCAGGTTCGGCATAAAACCCCATTTCCACAAGGCTGGTTTGTGCTTTGCGGAGATCTGCTTCCCGTACGATGACATCGATGTCCCGGTAAATTCGTAAGTAGCTGTTGGGGTAGTAATCCCCAGCAAACGTCGGGCCCCGCAAGGCCAGAGCGGGTATCCCCCTGTGGGTAAATTTCTGAAATACTGTTTTTGCCATGGCATTTAGTCGCAAATCAGAAGCCTTTGCCTTGGTAATCACTCCTGACGGATCTGCGGCAACGTCCGCTGAGCTTTCCATGCCTTTATTTAGCAGATATTGAGCGACCAAGTTGTCAATTCGGTGGTATCTGATCTGTCTTTCAAAATGTGCCGCCCAATTTTCATCAACAACATTTCCGGTACTTACTGTTTCGTCATCAAGCGTGCTTGCCAGAATCTTTTCAAGTCCACATGCAAACTTTCCCCGATTGGTTTGGGATCGCTTTTTGTTTTTAGAACGACTCACTATATTTCTTGAGGGCTTATCAACCAGAACGCCGTCCCTGGCGCGTTTGGCCATCCACAGTCCAAGCAAATCGGGGTCATGACCGGTATACAGGGCAAAGGTTTTGGTCTGTTCCAACAAATTCCAGATAGTCTCAACCTGAACCTGGGGAATATGTTTATAGCGGGCAAAGGTATTGCTCTTCAATAAAGGTTTTAAAATTGCACTCCCATTCAGGGGCACTAGCTTGGGCCCTTCCTTGCTGAGTCTAATAAAAATAATAATGGCGGCCCGAGCCGTATTTTTGATCTTATGTTTATCAAAAACTTCGTGTGGATTCACCGGCAGCTTCGTTGCATCAATTTTCTTCAACCTGTTTTTGGCATATCGGAGTTCCGGAAAAAACTTAATCGTCTTACGGGTAACATTGATTCTCTCCTGAATTGGCCGATATACATACCCATTTTCCGTTCGGCAGGCAACCACGAGATCATCCGAAAGAAAATCAAAGCCATTGCGGGCCAGGCTAAAAACCGTTGTAGTTTTACCGCCGCCACTGTCAGCCATGAGGACCAGCCCCTCACCTTCAGGCGTTGCCACACAGCCGGCGTGCATAATGAATTTTCCCTGCATCAGCATAAGATGGCTGATCATGGGGATGAGAATGACCTGAAGATGCAGCGGGGTTTCTTCCCGGGTCAACATCTGGCAAACCACATTCACCTGCGTATAGGGCGGCAGCGTCTCGGCATACGACGCGCACCCCATATTTCTTACAATGGCAAACAGTTTTCCGTCCTGGCCTTCAAAGAAACAGGGGTCTCTCCACACCTCGATGTTATCAAACTCATGACGGACATCCACAGGCATCTTATCGAAAAACTTAGTGTCCGCTTGAATGGCACAATTAAACGTAATATCAGGCTTACATGGCGGGACTTCACTAAGATTGAAGGCTCTGCCCACCACATAGTTGATGATGTCCGGCGGATCAACAAAAACGATTTTTGTCCCAGCCAGATTAAAGTATCTGTCTTTCGACATCCTCTCTTCTGGGCTGACGCTTTCGAGATCTACTTTTATTTGCATTCGTAAATTTCCGGGTAAACTTCCGCGGGGGGAAGCTTGTCGAGAGAATTCATGGCATGCGCCAGGCAACCGCCGGTACACTGCTTCCTTTTGAGATGTTTACAGGTAAAGCATTCCGGCATACAGCCGAGCACACGGTAGGGCGCAATCACTTTCTTGTAGGTATTACTGGCCTTATTGCGGGTTTCATACCTATCCAGGTGCGATACCAAAACGTTGGAAAGCGGGAAACAGTTCCAGACTTCAAGATCGGTTCCCACATCGATAATGGGGTCGCAACGCATTACAAAACCTTCGGTATTTTTCATGAGAAAACCGATCTCCTCCTCATCGAACATACATAAGGTCATGCCGCAATCAAAACCGATAAGAATATCCTCTTCGATACAGGTTTTGGCCATTTTTACGATAGCGCTGCCTGCTTCTCGGTATTGGTGGGGTTCTAGATAACTATTGTCACAACCAACGATTGGCTGGGCAATACCGACGCGCACGTGCTTCCTCAAGCCAAATTCATTAATCATATCAATTAGATAATGATATTCAAAATCAGGAGAAGTCACAGTTATGCCTACCTGGGCTTTGGCACCTAACTGCTTAAGGGTGTAATTCTTTCTTTTCCTGTGGTTCTCGGTATCGATTTCACCGTGGGCGACGTTAACGAGCATCGACAGCTTTTGGGGGGAAATCTGGCTTAAAAAGTCCGCCTTCTGTTTGCTCATTATGCCGTTTGTAAATATATGCACGTGAAAATCGCGTGTTAGGGCTTCTTTGACAATATCGATAAAATCCGGATGCAATGTCGGTTCACCACCAAGCAAACGGAGTTGTCGGTCATCCGAGCGTTCCATGAAATCCATGACCTTGCGCACATCATCGCCCGACATATAGTTTGGTGATTCCTTGCCTCTGATATTTACGCGAAGCCCTGCAAAACAAAATGGACATTTTCTATTGCACCGGTTTGTTATAAGAATATTGGCCATCAGCAACACACCTTTTGTCTCTTAATAAATGGTTAAACATCCCTATGTTAATATAGATGAATTTACCGGTTTGTATTGTAAGCCACGCTATCGGCACATGGCGGCCGACTGTCTCCACTCAGTAACTGAAGTGTTTTAAGCATGCAAATTATGGCTTTAGCATCTTTGTCATCTTTAAACCAAACATGATAAAATTCCTCGGGCAATTTTAACCACATTCGGTTTTCAATCATTTCAAAAAACATGGTAGAAAAATTGTCAAATTCCGTTCGGTCTTCGGGAATAACATAATCAGCCGGCAGTGATATCATGGGCGCCCGCATTTCCTTTAACATAAAAAGCAGGTCCCGGAGTCCGCCAGGATCGATCATGCCGGGATAGACGACGACTTCCACAAATGGTGAAAAGTGGGCTGCGCCAGGCAAGGAGAAGGAACGTAAAACAGATTGCAACTTCCCTGCTTCGTCTCTAGCCATTTTCAGGTCAATTATTTCATTACCCGGCAAGCCCAGGAATGTTTTAAATTGCCAGACACCCCTGCTGACCAAGAGATCGATAAACTCATTATCTTCAAACAGGGCTGGCGGCGTGCTTAATTTGATGCGCACTGCGCCTGCCAGATGGACCCGGCCGATCAACTGCAAAAGATAATTTTTATTCACCGCATTGTCGATGACAATCTCGAAATCAGCGTTTTCGGCATCCTCCAGCAAATGATCGAATTCATTAATCGGCACTGGTTCTCGGGTCACACAAGCTGGACAAATCCTTCTACACTCACCAACCAACCCTATAACATGCTGTTTCTTTTCAAAATAATGACTCTGCCGCGTGAGCCAGGGTGTGTCTTTATACATTCCAAAAACCGAGAGATTGTATTGTGCTGAAATTGCCGCCGAAAGGGCCCATGCCATGCGCAACTCCTCCGTTGTCATCCAGTTGTTGGAATGGATGAGGTACGGCGGTGCCACGTCATAGTGGTAGCCATATGTATCCGCCTTTCTCCGTAAATCGGTGCCGTTGAGTAGGCATAGTTCATTGAAGAACACACGTACTGGCTGCTGTTCAATAACGAACAGAATACCTTTAAGATACGTACACAGGGTTTCGTAGGGTAAACCGCAGATAAGATAGAGATTATAGATGGCACCGTGACGCCGTAAGGCATTAAGTCCGCGCTGAAATGCTTTTGGTCGGTACTTGCGGTTGATGCTTTTTGCCGTTGGCGGATGAATGGTTTGCAAGCCGATGTCGATGATGGCGATATCCTTCATGCAAATGGCAATTTCATCAGTGATGAATTCGGCATAGGCCTCTACCAGAAAGGTAATTTTTTTGCGCTTAGCGGAAAGATTACGAATATGATCGGTTAATAATTTAAGTCTTTGGCTGTCATGGCTGCAAAGGATGGGGTCCATGATGTGGAAATAACGCGCTCCCTGCTCAACCGCATAATCAATTTCCCGGGTAATCCGATCAACGGAGGCAGAACGGACGGCCCCCCTGTGGCCGCCTTCAAAACAAAAACTGCACCGGAAGGGACAACACCTGCTGCCTTCCAACATAACCCCAAGATTCCTTTTGGAATGCATGGGAACCAAACCGGCAAGTATCGGCGAGGGAATTTCATCCAGACTCTGCACCGTATTGGCGTGTCCGGTTTTTACCGCTTGGCCCTGATCGCGGTACCACAAGCCGGAAACCTTGCCGGGATCACTTAATTTTTTGTTCACGGGGTCCCAATTTCCAAGAAATTCAAGGAAAGGGAGTTCACCTTCGCCATCGATGATATAATCGAATGCTGGAACCATTGCCAGATAGTCGATAACCGAGTCGGTAGCCTCTTGTCCACCAATCAGAACCGTTATTTCAGGTTTTTCCACCTTGATGCGCGTAGCCAGATCGATACAAATGTCCCGGTTCCAAATATTCATCGAAAAGGCCAGAATTACGGGATCGATTCGCTTTATATAATCAAATAGATCGTACCAGTTCCTTTCACTCTCATGCTCAACAAACCGGACATCATACCGTTGATTGATGGGTGCCGTCGTGTTGGCGAGCAAGGCCAGCAACCTGACTGGTAAGGAATAATAGCCGGGAATATTGACGGCCACCAGGAGTACGAGCTCCCGGCCCTCCTTTATTGGGGGCATACCTTCTAAATCCAGCTCGATTTCAGTTAAATCCATATCGACTACTTGCTCACATTTCCGATGCGGGATCTGTTTTTGCTGACGAGCATCCGATAGCGAGACGTCAGCTGGGTTGGATCGAACAGCTGTAACAATTGCCGCAACTTTGTTTCAAACCGTTCGGCAACATAAAACTGATTGCGGTGCATCAACAGGCTACCGCCCAGACTCTCCCGGCCCCAGAGATATTCCGCATAGGCATGATACACATCGAGCACATCTAGAGGCTGAATATTCCCGAAAAGATTGAGTTCCTGCTCTTTGCCGAGATGAAAAAAATGATTCACGAAGCCCAGGGCAAAACAGAAGAGATTGGACAGCTTTACCTTTCTGGACCAGTCAATGACAAACTGCCAGTCGAGTTGGGACTGAACCATTAAAAGGCCGATATCTGTAATCCGCAACAGGGTGTCCAGGTTATGATGGATAAATGCATGGGTTACAACACTAATTAGTTCCTGTTCCAGGGGCAGGCAGTAAAGCGTTCCTTCGGGGGTTCGTCTCAATTGACGCGAAGAAAGCAAAAAATCTGAATCCAGACAATTCCGATAACGTCTGGCAGTTAAGGACGACCAGTGCATTTCAAATATGACGTCATTGATGTTGTAAACAAATTGACTTCTTAAGTATTCGGTGGGCCGATGCCCTTTTTCTTCAAAAGTATCATGCAATCTTTCACGATCTTCAGGTCGGATCAGAATATCGACATCATGCATGGGCCGAAGGCTGGGATCGGCATAATAAAAATTGGCCAGATTAATACCGCGCATGCCGACTGCATCAATCTTGTGATCATCCAGGATCGAGAAGAGACTTACCGTAGTCTTCAAATTGTTCAGATTCGTTGCCAGTATTTTCATCTTATGCGGCAGCCAGTGGCTCACCTGATCTTTTGTGGAAATCAAGTTACTGAAGATTGCGGCGACGTTATGATAAAAAACGATCGTTTCCAGCCGCTGCCAGTTAACATTTTCGGGCAGCTTGGCCCGTTTTTTCACGCCACATATAAAGCTGCCGAGTTGCCCCCGGATATACGTCTCCTCTAGTGAACTTTTTTCAGCGCCGTTCGTAATGTTCTGTTGTGCTTTCATATTCCTGAATCCGGGACAGCGGCGTCATGCCTTCCGGGCTTTCAACGCATCGGCGATCCTTTCGAAATTGCCATCGATTTTCTCTTTCCAAAGCGCTCCCCGTTGGCGTGCTTTTTCCCTAATATAGTCCTCAAGTTCAAGTACATTGAAATGCTGCCGGATTTCAGCATAGCCGGAACAAAAATCTTTACAGGCCAATGCATCCACTTGCATCAGTGCCGCACAGACCTGAATGATATTGCTTAGAGATTTTTTGCGACCGACCTGTTTTTTAAAGCTCATATTCTCATAATCCGTCAGAAAGAATCGGATAAGATCCGGTGCTGGAATTTCAATTAATATATTGCCCACATTGAGATCTTTTGAATATACTTTTTTGTTGTGGAGTGTCGCTACAAAACTACCCAGACCGGAACACAAGACGCTGAAACCACCAGGCGTCATCACCGCTGCTATCGCTTGGTTTAAGTCTGTCTGATTCGTTATTTTTATTTGTCCCGACATGCTATTAATCAAGGTCGCCAGACTTATACGGTCAAGCCAATGCGCCGCAAAAAGAGATTTTCTTGCTATGAGAACATTCGGTTGGTCATCGCAATACCCCACCGGTGTCGTTACGTGAATGTCCAGTTCCTGTAACTTCGTACAGGCCTGAAGATCACGCTTGCCACAAGTTTTACCATGCAATGCATTTTGCAAACGGGAATAAAAGTCATCATGCCTATAGACCTTTATAAATAGCGTCGGCGTGCCATCTTTCGCGGCAGGGGCTTTGGCCACTGTTCTATCCGCATCCCGACGAATAATGACACAATCGTTAAGATTGTCTAAATATTTCAACAAGGAGTTATTCATTGTTAAGCTGAAACACCGTCATGAACCCAGCACGCGCTGCCCAGCAGCATAGTGGAATGAAGAGATAATTTCATCAGGCGGGGACTCGCTTAATTCGCCGTTTTGAATAAAAAAAGCCCGGTCACAATGATTTAATACCGATAAACGGTGCGACACATGAAATACAATCAGGTCAGCGGCAATCTTATCGATGGATTCCAGGATATCCTCCTCGATTAATGGATCCAGTTCGCTGGTGGCTTCGTCCAGCACGAGGACCGAAATAGGGCGGACGAGAGCACGGGCCAGAGCGATTCTTTTGCGTTCACCACCGGAAAGCTTGCTGCCCCGCTCACCGACTTCAGCGCAAATTCCGTCCGGCAGGCGTTTCAGTATTTCCGAACACCCTGCCAATATAGCTGCATCCAAAATCTGAGTCTGATCCGCATCCGGATAGCCATAGCGGATATTTTCCTCAATGGTACCTTCGAAAAGGAATGGCTCCTGCGTTACAATACCGATTCTTTTACGCCAGCTTTCAAGATTCATTTCCGCCAGCTTATGCTGCTTGTTGATGATAATTTCACCGGTTGTACACGGATAGAAGCCCAGCAACAAATCAAGCAGCGTGGTTTTACCCGAGCCACTGTGGCCCAGTATGGCTATCCGCTCTCCTTGGTTTGCGTTTAAGGATACATCTGCAAAAATCTGATTTTTGCCATTATAGCTAAAAGAAACATCTACAAACGAGAGGTTGAATATATTTGCAGGGGCCTCAAGCTGGGGATTCTCTTGCCCGACATGTTCGCCGCAACACCAGATAATCCGCTGCATGGCCGCCACGGATCTCTGGATTCCGACCAGCGATGAGGACAGTATTTTGACCGGCGAGCGCAATGCCAATGCGGCCGCAAGACAGCCAACGATATCGGCAGTCGTCGTTTTACCTTGTAGTAACTGATAATACGCGACCAGGGCCATAACGATGACAATTAAAATGGTTAAGAGTTCCCCAATCGGAGACACAATCGATTTCAGCAACACGGACCTTTTTCTGAAATATAACAGATTTTTTCCGTAGGCCTCAACTCTGTCTTTCTGGCGACTCTCCAATCCGAATGATTTAACCTGTTTAACATTAATCAACGATTCAACCATGTTTCCCAGCATTCCGCCTTCCTGCTGCAAATATGCCTTTTCCGCTTTTCTGGCCCTGTTGCCGAGGTAGGTAACAATGCTACTCATAATCGGCATCAGGAATAATGCCAGCAGAGAAAGAGACGGAGAAAAATAGAACATCGTGGCCAGTAAAAACAAGGCACTGATCGGGGCCTGCCAGAGTGCCGAAAAAATTTCCAGCACGCCGCTGCATGCCGCTTGAGAATCATTGCTGACGATATTGGTCAAATGGCCTGTTTGTTGTTGCATATGCAGAAACAGCGAAGTTTTTTGAATACGCTCATACAGTTGAGCACGCAGGTCGTTGGTAATATTGGTATGCAGGATGGCAAGAATATACCTATTCAGCACCTCTATCAGGCTCTTCAGAACCACCGCCCCGACTCCGATGATTAGCCACATGAGAATCCGCGACAAGGGTGCCTGCTCCGAGTAAATTGCAACGACCCTGTTGAAAGACCAGGGAAGCACCGTCCCGAGACCAGCAAATGGAATCGAGGCAATAAAAACACAGACTATGTATTTTGAATACGGCTTGACCAGTGAATACAGGAATTTAAGATACTGCCGGTTTAAAGAAAAGAACTTCTCTTCTCCAGTAACCGTTTTGGGGACAAACGAAAGGGGCTGTGCTGAATATTTTTCAGGCATAAATCCGAACTATTAAAAAAATGGAAGGCTTTTCTTGGTATTCTTTTTTCGCTCTTTAATCATTGGCCTTCCTCCAGTTCCTGCTATTTTAGTTTGTGTACAACCGCTCAGTGAAAAAGCCCCAAAAAGATTACCTTCCGCAAACCTATAATTTACGGAAGGCAATATTGAACCTCAACTTGCGGCTTTATCGCAAAAAGAGCTGTGCTAGTAAAAAAAGTTAGTAAAAATCAATAGGTATAATAGTAATACGTGTAACTCACGGAATCGAGAGGGTCGTTTTTAAAAAATTCAGGAGCTTCATATGTTTTTTTATTTTGTTTTGACTCCATGGATTCCACTACACTGCGCTCACCTTGTTTCTTATCCATTTGCGTACTCCCCAATTAATTTATAACGTTTTGATTGCTTTCGACTATCGTCCTCTATGAAAATACAGATTGTGGCTTCAAATTTATCACATAGCCATTTTTTCTGTCAAGAAATTTCATGTCCGTAGACAGACCAAAAGTTCAAACATTGATATTACTTTTCATTCATCGACATCGTCTATAACTATTAATATCAGGAACCTATAAAAAAATGCAGGGAGTATTCCAATCATCGGTTGGGATTTCATGACTACCTTGGTTTTGTTTTTTTATAGGTTGTGCTGGAACTCATTATTCTTGGCAAAACTCAAATTCATGTAAATATCGATGCAAATGGTTCTGACTCAAATGGTAAATCGAAAGTGTTTGTACTGCTGGTGCAGTTGACACCAACCTGACAGGACGCTTGTTGAAATACTCGTGTCATGAGGAACTGCTGAAATTACTGTATCTGCAGCGCTTCTATGCAAGGAATTGGAACGCTGGCGGTCAAGGCCGCATCGGATGACATGCTGTTTGGAAGGAAATGTTCGGGTGCCTTTCTAAATAAGCCTATTTTTTTCTGATAATTCTATAGGCAAACGCTTTACGGCCCGTATCAACAACCAGGTAATTTTGACCATCCTCCTGGCTCAGGAATAGCTTTGCCTTCTTTATAGGTTTGGTCAAATCTAAGGAAGCCAGAAGGTTACCCCGTTCCGTATCCCATAAAAATAGACGATTCCCGGTGACCGCTGAGAGGTACCGCCAATTTTGAACAAACATGCAATCTAAAATCTTTTTGGTGCCTTTCTCTCGACTGGTTTTCTTTTCTACCGGATGACACTCAAAATTATTTATTTCCTTTCTGCTTTCCAGATCAATTAGATGGATTCGAGATCCATATAATCGCTGCGGACGTCGCCGAAAATCTGTATCAATAATGTACCCACCCACGGCACCAAGCGCACCAGCCGGTGCTTTGACACTAGAGGTAATCTCCTCGCCACGCCATTTCTGCTTTTCAAGCACCGCATACCGAGATAGTGATGCGTCGTCTTCAGATGTTCTGACTGTGTTGGTTATTACCGACAAGGCATGTGGCCCTTCAAGCGAAAGCCTTACCGAACGGGGTGTGGCTGGATCCATTATCTCCAGACCGAGTTTGAGGCAAACGTCGTCAATGGACCGTTGAACGGCGTTGATAGCGGCACTTTGTTGCGTTAATCCATCTGATGGTGGCCGCCCGGGTGCTCCCATCGGAAAAGTTGTCAATGCGCCTACTTTGGCATCGGCTTCATCGATAAACCGAATATCAGATTGTGCTGTGGCGCTATAATACCCTGCCAATCCTTTAATGATATCGACACTAAGATAAACTGCCACCAGACCTTTGATGGCAAATTTTTCAGCGTTTTCCACAAAGGTTTCTGCCGTTACAAATGCGCCCGGATCTTCAAGGGTTTTAAAGACATTTTTTAATTCTTCTGCTTTATCTTTATCCAGTATTTCGATGGCATTGTCCAAGAAGATGCCTTCAATGCGAGAAAGGGCATTTTTGGTGTAGCGTTCGGCCATGAAATTTTGGGCCAATATCACCACGGCTGTTTTGTGCCCCGATATTTTGTCTCTAAATGTCGGCTGAGCCCTAGCGGTTTCATGCATAAGCACCATGGATGAAAAAATGAATAATCCTGAGATAAAATAAACGATTCGATTGAAATTTTTCATATAATAAAGTGCAACTCCCCGCCTTAATAGGTACGGCACCTATAAACGCGTGCAGGGGAACAGTGTTCCCCATTCTCCTGCCCCGCATTCAACCCATCTAAAAAAGCAGGGTATCCTGCAGAAGTTTCATAAATGCATTGGTCGATACCACCATTGTAATGCAATGTCCGCTTCTCAATTCGCTGACTTGAATGCAGTTAACTGTTTGATTGGCTAATATATTGATCTACTCCATTAATCTTTTCAAATATTGCTGTTTCCATCGTTTAAAAACATGCAGGGCGAGTACATCCATAACCATTTCTTCACCCAAGGGATTCCAGCCAGTGGCACCTCTGTATTGATCGGAGAAATGAAGTTTTCTGGTTTTGTGAACCACTGTGCTGATTTTACCGGCAAATTGAACATCCTCGCCAAAAGGATTTTGGGCATTTTCTCTTTTTTTCATCTTGCCGTGCGCTTGGACAATGAAAACGAAATCGGCCTCAGGTGCATCCGTTAAGGGCCAGGCTGAAACCGGCTCTTCTAACCAGTCAAGGATCGCACGTTTGCTTGATGGGTCACGGAGACGCTGAATGCGGCCGTCTTTCTCCTTGATGAAGTTGACCAGCTCATCCCCAATCTTATCCCAGGAAACTTCTCCGGCGCCCACTTGATAATCGCAAACAATCAATATATTTTGTCCTAGAAACTCACGATGCCATAGATAGTTTTCTCTGTCGGCAAAAGATTTCAAAAATATATCGGCTTCTGGTATGGTTATTTTCTCAATCAGGGCCTGGAAAAAACGACGTGTATCTTTCCCGGGAAACAGGTTTTGCACATCGATTCGAGCCCTCAGCCGGTCGGCAGTGTCTGTCGCCGAAATATCTCCCGGGCCATATCGGACAATACCGTTTGTGTCGGTCATGCTTTTCTGATCTGCATTCCCGCTCCCGTTATCCAGTGAAAAGACGATGGGCAGACCGGGCACGCCCATTTCTACGCCGGAATCCTTTATGCTGGCCCGAACCGAGACTGGCGTGGCAACTGTCACGCCCGACATGACGGGTAGAACGGACCGTTGAGCCGTGAGTTTCAGGCTTGCCATGAGTCGCTGCAAATCCACATATATTTCATTGAAGAGAAACACCTCCTGCCCGGCAATGCTTGCCTGCAAGTTTTCACCCACAAAATCTTGTATACGGTTTAGAGCTTCGAAATAAAAACGCAAGGCCGACACGTGCTCCGCAGATGCGTGTGCGGACCTGGCCTTTAATAGCATATCTCGCGCCGACAATATGGCCTTTTGACGCTCAGCCGCTTGTAAACGCCTATAAAGCGCCTTGCTGATTCGATAATATACCCAATACTCCTTGCGTGACTCCCATTCATCCACCAATTCATGACCGCTTAGTTTTGCCTGAGAAGCAGCCCTGATCTCCATGCGAACCTCCTGTTCCGACAGGCCGGTTCGCTCCACGGCCACATCCACGAATTCACCCGCGATTTCAATAGAGATTTGAGAGCTCAAATCAAACAAAGCTTTATTTTGGGCGGCTTGTCGGTAGCTCTCCTGAGATCCCTGTTTGTCGCTCTTGTCGATCCCGATGTAGTAATCGTTGGACAATGGACGCGTAATAACCCAAGTAGGTGCTTTTGCATGGGCAGCGCCCACAAACAGGCACAGGATAAGGATGGGTAAAAACAGAATGGATTTTGGTGGCGTTTTCATATCTGATGAACTCGAAAGGTCGCTCCGTTGAGAACGGCCGTGATGGTCGAAAAAAATGTCCCCGCTCTTTCCGGCGGGGACAGTATGTCATGCGCTTGATTTTCTAGAAATAGTAAGAAAATCCCACCAGAATCTGGGTATTGGTCAAGTCGATATCTAATTCTTCTTCTCCTTCTTCCTCGTCGATATCCGGTGAATAGATGGTCTGGTTAAGCTCGATATTCCAGGAGGTGTTCTCGGTGGCAAATATTTTCAAACCAACATGCCAGCCATAAGCGCTGGTGGAGCCGCTGTCATCAAAGTCACCGCTTTCAAGGGTGTAGCTCGACTGGCCGACCTGGCCGCCAAGATAGGGTACGACCTTACTGGTGGCGCTGCCTAAATAGCCAGTGGCCCGCAACAGCAAAAAGTTGTTGGTAAGGGTTGAGTCATCGCCCTCGTCTGGTGAAAACGTCGACCTGTTTCCCCACCACGTCCCGCCAATGGAAAAGTTGGAGGTGAAAAAATAATTGAAGGCTAATTGAAGATTTGTGGTGGTTATTTCACTATCATCTTCACTGTTAGTAATGTTTGACATAGAACCCTGAATCTGAATCTCCTTGTCTCCCCCTTCCATACCCGCAAATGCAAATTGCGCAACAGATAGTACCACAACCATCATAATTAGAACCTTTTTCATTAGAACCCTCCTTTTAAGTAAACATCCTTGTTTCAAACAACCAGCACTTAAAACTACTTTTTAGACGAAACCGAACCCTCGATCTCATAACAACGTCTGCCAACCACCCCGTTTCATGGACCTGAAGTGGCCACTCTTTATGGTACGAACCCTTATTATACATGCTTTTTGGGCTGTTCGCAATAAGGCTTTTTTACAAATTGATCCTTATCTGGGATAATTCCCCTGCCCGGTTGCTATCAACAGGCTAGTGACGCCCGGGGCATTTAAACCCTTGCAATTCAGCAGGCATCTACGATCTATGTTGATTAGCAAATTTAAATCATTACCTTACGAGTAACTACACCGGCATGGGTGGTCATCATCAGAAAGCGTATGTGTCCCGGTGATTGGGACATTGGAATTGAAGCCTGCACGTAGATATGCCATAGGATAATTATGTATTTAGCCAGAAATTATCGCAACCATCAAGTCCATTACAGCATCCGTGAAACCTACCGGGATGGCGATTGCCTAAAAAGTCGGCACCTTTTTAATCTGGGCACGGACCCATCTAAATACATCATCTATCCCGGCGGCAAAGGATATTACTTTGATGATGTGATTGAAACCGCCCTCAGAAAGCAGGGCTTGAATCCAAGCCAGGACGACCTGGATCCCTTGTTTTTTGAATTCCTGGACCCAGAGATTCAGCGGGTTATTCGCGGTTTTGAGCGCGGGACTGTAAAGCGACCATCCCGTCAGAGCAGCTCTAATCAAAGCCACCACCTGTTTGATATGCGCCGGATTCATTTTCTCAAATTCGGCTCCATGAACCAAAGCCAGCTTCAGCGCCTGCCGGCAAAATTTTACCGGGATCTGGCGGGAAAATCACGCGACGAAATCGAGCAGCACTTTATCATGGCGGAACGGATTATCCGACCGCGTGAACTGATTCGCTATCTGGCAACGATTTTCAACCTTCAGGATTGCATGACTGAATGGTTTGCGAACCCGAATAAGATGGACAGCTTCAGGATGAAATGGACATCTTCTTCCTAGCGCGCATTTGTGATTTATATACCGATCGGACGTTTTGGTCCGGCATGTCGTCAAACCAGGGAATCGAGGAATATTTGCGTCGTTATATGATTCTTTACTTTGACCGGGCTGACAACTGGACCCACTCGACACCAAACTATCTACATGATTTTATCAACCGTCACCGCACCTATCGCCCCCCAAAAAGGGTGCGCCTGAACATGCAGGAAGCCAGCCGTTTGTTCGAAACGCCATGGAAAATTCTCAAGCAGATGGACCTAAAAACCTTTACGCGTCTGTACCGCCAGCAAGCGCTCAAAGTGCATCCCGACCAAGGGGGTTCCCAGGAAACCTTTGTCAGGCTGACTCAAATTTATGAAAAGCTGCTCAAAAAGAAGCACCGCAATTCTTTTTAAAACCCGGATTCGGAATCACGATCATATTCGAATTCCCATCCTCACCGGTAATGCCTATGCGGCTACCCGCCGGCAGGAACAGTCACCGGCATGCCCATGAGCGGCCAGAGTACAAATACGGCAAACCCGGTCACCACCATTAGAATCAGACTGGCCGGTATGCCGTATAGGAAAAATTCCGCAGTGGAAAACTGCCGGGAGTCATAGGCAATCGCATTGGGCGCCGCACCTACCAATAAGAGAAAAGGCATGCCGGCAGTTACCAATGCTGAGAACAGAATCACCTCGCCGGCCACCCCCAGATAGGGGGCAATCACCAGTGCAACCGGCAATGATATAGCGATGGCGGCCACATTCATGATGACATTCGTCATGATCATGACAAAAAAAGCGATGCTCATGACAAATACAAACCAGTTGGCCTTTTGGAACATGGCTAACCAGTTGACCGCCATCCAATTGGCGGATCCGGTTTGCCAGAGGCAGTTGCCGATGCTCATAGCCCCGGCAAACAACAATATGATATTCCAGGGTATGGCTTCGAGATCATCCAGCCCCATAATATTGGTAACAAAAAACAGAATGGTGGAAATTAGAATGATGGCTGTTTTATCAATGGGTGCCAGGGCCGGTACAAATTGTTTGGCGGCCATAACCAAAATACAGGCCCCTACGATGACAATGGCTTTGATCTCATTGCCTGTCATGGGTCCTAATTCGGCATTGAGTTGCCGTGCTTTTTCCCGCAACCCGGGAATGGTGGCCTTTTCGGGCCTAAAAAATGCCATAAAAAATCCCCACAAAATAAAGGTCATGATCCATCCCACTGGGAACATATACCAGGTCAACTGGAAAAATGAGATGTCTGTATTCATAATATCTTTATAGAAACCGATTGCCACTGCCCCGCGGGCTGCCCCCAGCAGGGTAACGATACTTCCAGCGCCGGCCACATACGCCATACCCATAAAAAGCCCTTTTCCAAATTTGGTTTTTTGGTCGCCCTCTCCATAAAGCGCATAAATGGATACCAATAGCGGATATATTGTCGCCGCTACAGCGGTGTGGGCCATAATATGGGCCAGGGCCGACGTCACAATGAAGCATCCCAGGTAGATCATACTGGTTTTTTCACCCACGATCACCAGCATTTTGTAGGCCAAGCGCCGGGTCAATCCAGTTTTCGTAAAAACCAATCCGATCATGATGGAGGCAAAAATAAACATGACCGATGGCACCATAAAATCGGTAAACGCATCTCTGGCCGGCCGTATCAAGAACAACGCTTGCAATACGCCGATGGCCAGGCTGGTAACACCGATGGGAACCACCTCAAATACCCACCAGATGGCTGCAAGCATGAATATGGCGATGGCCCCTTTGCCGGCACGCGTCAGTTCAAAATGCTGACCCATGGGATCAACGGCATCCGGCCAGGCCGGCGAGTAATACACCACACAAAACAATATCACGCCCAATAACAAAAACCCTGTCTTTTTCCAGTCTAACGGTGTTTTTTCCCGCTGTTTAGCTGCTGCCTCGCTCACAGGCATTCCCCCTATTTACGAGTGTGTTTCTTTACAATTTTAGCATTTCATAAACCAACAATGGTGTCCGAGAATATAGATTGGCTATCGGTTTTTAGCGACGAAGTCGCCCCATATAAAATCGCGCAGCGATTTTATCCCATGAAACATTTTCGCATGGTATGAAAAATACTTGCAAATACGTCTGTCAACCTTAAAACTCCGCTTATCCTCCCCGCCTTGGTAACCAACAAAGACTGATGGTGTCCGACTACCAGTCTATGAATGGCCTCATCCAGGGTCGCTGTTTCGTCGATATATTCGCCTTCGAGCGGTTTGGTCATGTATTGTCCAACATTTTGTTTGCCTGCTTTATGGCATATGTCTTCGAGAGGGCTTTCAAATAAATGATAATCCTCAAGCATGGATTTCATGAATTTTTGCGTGAATCCAAATTGGTGTGATCTTTCACGCGTTAGCATTTCGTGATATTTGGGCTCCAATGCTTTCAGGACGTCCAATTGGCTCAGTTTGCCAATAACATCACCGGCATGATTGACTATTAGAATCGCTCGGTGCCGGTAACGGGTATGATCAAATTCTTCTTGTGCTCTTTCCAGGGCCATGACGGCCTCAAAAAGCGTGGCATCCTCGGATACGACGGCATATTCCGATAGCGGTACCATCAGATCGCCAATCCGGTATTCTTTCATATCGCCTCCTATGTCAACAATCTCCGCCTTATGGAGCCGGGATCGTTTGCTTGTAGTTAATTTTATACATGAATGCAAGCTGAGGATTTTGATTGCGGATTAGAGGAGCTGAATGGCCAAATCCGAAAGCTCGGAGCGTTCACCTTTCTCCAGATTAATATGGGCATAAAGCTTTTGGCCTTTCATCTTTTCGATGAGATAGCTAAGACCGTTGGACTGGCTGTCCAGGTAGGGATGATCGATCTGATATACATCGCCGGTGAAAATGAGCTTGGTGCCCTCACCGGCCCGCGTGATGATGGTCTTAACTTCATGGGGCGTAAGATTTTGGGCTTCATCCACGATAAAAAACACTTTTACAATGCTGCGGCCGCGGATATAGGACAAGGGCGTGACGATGATTTTTTCCTGTGATAAAAGTTCCTCAATTCCGCGACTACGGCCGTTCTTGCCCGCAAATTGATTTTGAATCACAGTCAAATTGTCATACAACGGTTGCATGTAAGGATCGAGTTTGGAATTGATATCACCAGGCAGATAACCGATATCCTTGTTGCTCAGGGGAACGATGGGCCGGGCCACAAATATTTGGCGATAATACCGTTTGCTTTCGAGGGAGGCCGCCAGTGCCAGAAGCGTTTTACCCGTCCCGGCTTTGCCGGAGAGGGTGACCAGCGGGATGTCTTTGTCCAGCAGGGCACTCAAGGCGAACGATTGTTCGGCATTGCGCGGACGAATACCATAACACGTTGTGTTTTCAATCCGTTTAATACGGTCCAAGACGGCATCGTAAACCGCAAGCGCCGACTTGCTGCCGTTGCGCATGATCAAGAACTCGTTGGCCAGGAGCTCTCTATCAAATTGAAATTCATTGGCCCCAAATTCGAAGGGGCTGGTATACAGCATATCGATGATGCGTTCAGGTACACTTTCGACAATGCTTTTTCCACGATAGAGTTCGGAAACATCCTTGACATGATCGGAGGTATAATCCGCGGACATCAGACCCACGGACTTGGCCTTCATCCGCAGATTCACATCCTTGGTAACCAAAACCACGCGCTGGAACGAATGCGCGGTGGCTTCGTGATAGGCGGCGTTTAATATGTGATGATCGGCCTTGTCTGTGGAAAAATTGGTTATCAATTTTTCATGAAAGGGCTTGCCCAGGCGAATTGAAATGTTGCCCCTGTTGGGTCCGATGGCTACGCCGCCATTGAAGATATTATCGCCCGTCAAGGTATCCAGGGACCGCAAGAATTCTCTGGCGTTGCAGTTGAGTATGTCCTTGCCTTTTTTAAACCGGTCAAGTTCTTCAATCACAGCGATAGGCACGACCACATCGTGTTCGTCAAAATGGTACAGGCAGGTACTGTCATGCAGGATAACGTTGGTATCGAGAACAAAAACTTTTTTCAATTTCGAAGATCCGGAAAAGGGAGCTGAACCGTTCATGCCGCAACATATAGCATACCTCTAACTAAGACGCAACAATATGCAGTCGATATTGGGTTAAAATGAGATGAACTGAATGTTATGTTTTGGTTAAACCAGCCCCTTGCATTCCAAATATTTTGGCTATATCGTAAGATCATGAAACCAACCCACAATTCCGATCAAAATAGTTCGCAAGAATTTCGGGTCAAGGACGTATTAAAGACCGAAGTTGCTCCAGCCCTGGGCTGTACAGAGCCGGTGGCCATTGCCTTGGCCGCAGCAGCGGCGGCATCAATAATTCCGGACCAAACCATCGATACCATAGAAATCTGTGTTGATCCCAATATTTATAAAAACGGCGTCGCTGTTGCAATCCCCGGAACACAAGGCCTGAACGGGTTGGATCTGGCCGCTGCATTGGGGGCTTTGGGTGGTGATCCGTCCTTGCGACTGGAAGTATTGGCCACCGTGAATGATGGCACGGTCGCACAAGCAATAAAACTGCTGGAACAACAAAAAGTTAGTATTTCGCTTCTAGAGAACCGGAGCAGTCTGTATGTCAAGGCTGTAATTCGGAGTAAAGCGCACGTATCCGAAGCCGTTATCGAAGGACTCCACGATAACATCGTATCCCTGAAATTGAATGGCCGGCCGGTTACGGGTGCCAAATTGCTTCTAAATAGTGAAACCGGCGAAGGAATATCGAAACTGCAGATGGTGGAAGCCTGGTTGAAACAACTCAGTCTTTCGGATTTAGTGGCGCTTCTGGATGATCTGGATGCAGAAGATTATACATTTTTAGATGAGGGCATCCAGATTAACCGGCGATTGGCCGATTATGGTCTCAAACATGGCTCCGGGCTCGGCATCGGCAAAACACTGGACCGGCTTGTCCGACAGCGAATGATATCACGGGATATGATCGTTAGTGCCAGAATCCTCACCGCAGCCGCATCAGATGCCCGCATGGCTGGTGTCCCCTTGCCGGCCATGAGTTCGGCTGGAAGCGGCAACCATGGTCTGACGGCGATCTTGCCCATTTGGGCGCTTAAAGATTATGTCGAATCCGAGCACCAGGCAATTTTGCAGGCCATCGCCCTCAGCCATATTATTACGGCCTATGTCAAAGCGCATACCGGCAGACTTTCGGCCATTTGCGGCTGCTCGGTTGCTGCCGGGGCCGGCGCCACAGCGGGTGTCACCCACTTACTTGGCGGAACGCTTCACCATATCGCCGGTGCCATTACCAACCTCACGGAAGATCTGGCCGGTGTAATTTGCGACGGCGCCAAAGCCGGGTGTTCACTTAAGCTGGCAACTGCAGCCGGAACAGCTATACAATCGGCACTGTTTGCACTCCAGGGGGTTCATGTAAAATCGACCGATGGAATTGTGGCAGATTCTGCCGAGGAAACCATGCAGAATGTCGGTCGCTTGAGTAGTCAAGGCATGATTGAGACCGATCGTACGATCTTGAAAATTATGTTGGAAAAAAAGTTTAAAAACATTTGAATTCCCGCATTACAAATCGAATTGTGGCTTTTGAGTGAGCCTCAATTCTAATAAAAGCTGTAGACGAACCTCAATGATGAATTCAAATTTGGAAAGGAAAGTCATCATGGAAACAGCCAAAAATATGGTGTCAGATAAACATCATGAAATTGTATCGGTGCCCGTGGGAACCAAGGTTATAATCGCTCTTGAAAAAATGAACCAAAAAAAGGTGGGCGCCATTCTCGTCACCCGCGATGAGAAGATCATCGGAATTTGGACTGAACGGGATCTCATGCGTAATATCCTCAAAGAGGATTTCGACCTGAACAACGCCTTAATCGACGATTATATGACCACCAAGCTCGTGACGGCCCCACATACGGACACCGTTTATAATCTCATGGATAAATTCCTGGGATTACGGCTTCGGCACCTGCTGATCGAAGAAGACGGCCAGATCGTTGGAATAGTTTCCGGTGGGGATGTAATGAGATGTGTCATCCATTCCAAAGATAAAGAGCTGCGTCAACTCAACTCCATGGTGAGTTGGGACTACTATGAAGATTGGAGATGGGTACCCAAGAAATAAAATCGCGATGCGATTTCATTTCTTGGGGTCAAGCGGCCTGGGCGGACTGACCAAGGCTTCTCCATTCAACACCACCACGTCATCCTGATTGACACAGCTTGTTTTCAATCGCACCCTCTTTTTTTCCATTTTCTCGATCACTTCCACTCGAGCACGAATGGTATCGCCCACATATACCGGCGCCAAAAAAGAGAGTGTCTGTTGCATGTATATGGTCCCGGGACCCGGCAACTGTGTTCCAATCACCGCCGATATCAAGCCGGCCGAAAGCATCCCATGCGCAATGCGCGTTTTAAAAAAGGTTTGGCTGGCAAATACCTCATTGATATGAGCGGGATTGAAGTCGCCCGAAATCCCGGCATACAGGTAAATATCTGCCTCTGAAAACGTCTTTGAAAACTCCGCTACATCTCCCAACGCAAGTTGATCATAGGTTTTTCCAATCATTTTTAATTCTCCTTTTTTTCTTTTTAGCCCCTCGCTCGCTGTTTGTCAAAATTTTCATGCCCTGAGCCACTCAAGCGCCTATGAAACCCCAGATTGGACCAGCCTTTGGTCAGCAATTCTTTTAAAAGGATGTATGCAAATTTGAGCAGTGTGACCGGATCTGTCAAATCCCTCTGCTATGACAGATGTCAGACTAAATCTTAATCATAAAACGGAGGAAATGTTCAATGCGTAAACACGAACTTTATTCTGAATTTAGCGATACGTTTGAGTACATGGGGCGGACTGAAATTATGCGGATTCGTAGAAAAGGTGCACAAACCGTCCGCCGGGACTGGATTGTTTTTGAAACCATCCATGAGGCATTGTCCCATTTCGAGGATAAATGTGGCCAGCATCTGGGGTACTACGAATAAAAAAATTTTGACAGCCACTATAATTCCACCTTGACAGACAGATCCCATCAATCCTATGTTGGTGCGTCATTGTTTTGGTAAACCTGATTTGAAAGGATTCACAGGGAGCAAAAATGAAAAAGTATGATATCATCAGTACGGCGACGCGGCTTTTCGCCACCCAAGGTTTTGATGGAACCACAACACTACAAATTGCCAGAGAGGCTAAAGTTACCGAACCGTTAATCTACTATCATTTTGAAGGCAAGGATGACCTGTTCACCCATATCATCCGTGACGGCTTCGAGGCCTATTTTACCCGTTTGGAATCCTTGAAAAAAGAAACATCAAGTCAATTTGAAAAAATTGAAAATCTGTTTGACCTGCACTTCGATTTCCTCAAAGAAAGACCGGATGAAATCTATCTGGCGATTAGCGCCTGCCCGGCGAAACTCAAGGACGCCAAACACGTTTGCACCCAAAATATCGACAAATTATTCAAATGGCTCTCGACCTATCTTCGCAAGTGCATCAAGGATGGTATTGCCAGTGGTGAATTTAACAAGGTGCCGGTATCCGAGACGGTGAATCTATTGATTGCATTTATCAATGGTATCATCCGGCATCGCACATTGAAACTGGGTACGCAACGCGGTATGCCCAAAGCGGTCGTGGCCTTCTGTCGCCGCAGTTTGGTTCGCTAGGCATCCCCTTGGGATAATTAGAGTCCGAGATTAAAACACACTGAATCCACAGGCTGGCTATAAATGCGTGACAACGCAACTCGAGGTGTTCAAGTCGCATCAAACACTACCGTTATATCCCCGCTTGTTCCAATTTAACATCCGGTTTTATTGAACAAGATACGCATTTAGCACCCCTGCTCACCATGGGTGCAAGCATCAGGTATTTTGCCTATGTCATTTGAACCGCAAATCGTTCCCGCACTGCGAGAGGGAATCGATATTATCAAGATGGTCCTTTTTCGGGAGTTGAGGCCTTTGTTGCAGGCCCGATGCAAACAAAAGGAACCCAATTACGCCAATCGCCTGGCAGGCGCTGTAATCAATGACCTATTTGGTGTGAGTCTGGTGGGTGAGGCCGTAGAAGACTTTGGTAACAAGAATCAAGCGGCCGTTGAAACCGCATCTAGTATTGTCGCCACGGATCTGGAGCATCTTAGAATACCCTTAACCGACGCCTTGCGTATTCAGTTCCTGTGTGACAGCCATGAAGGCATCGACAGCACTTCTGTCCTCAAACGGGCGCAACAAAAAAATATTCTCATAGCCGAGCGGGACGCGCCCATGCCAGGGGCCTTTATGAATATTGTCCGGAGTTTTGGCCGCGCATACGGCATCCTGGAAAATGAATTGCCCACCCCGCCGGCTGACAATCAAATGGAAGGAACAACGGATCGTGATAACAGTTAATATTTTAAGCGATGCAGAATTAGACCAAATCCATCAAAGCACCTTATCCGTGCTGCAAAACACCGGTCTTTTTATGGAGGATAAAAATGCATTGAAATGCTTCCAAGATGCCGGGGCCGATGTCAGCCACACCGAACAAATCGTGAAAATTCCCCCGCGCATGGTGGAAGCAGCCATTGCATCCGCACCAGAAAAAGTACGCCTGGCCGGACGGGATTCCCGGCACGACCTTATCTTGGGCAGCGGCCGCGTTCATTTTACCAATTTCAGTGAAGGCGTTAAAATCAATGATCCGCTTACCAATGAAAATCGGCCGCCCCTTAAACAGGACCTCGCCGATGCAGCGCGGGTCATTGATTACCTGGACGAGATCGATTTCTGCGAAAAAGCCATTGGCGCCCATGATGTCCCCCAGGCAAGTGTTCCCCTGCATAATGCCGAAGCATTTTTGACCAATACCACCAAGCACTGCGCCTTCGGTCCCGGCAATGGCCGGCTCCTGGAAAAAATTATTCAAATGGCTGCCGTCATCGTCGGTGGTATGCAACAATTTACCGCACGGCCGATTGTTTCTTTCACTACCTGCCCGGTCAGTCCACTGAAGCTGATTAAAGAGTGTTGCGAAATTATCATGGTCTCCGCTCAGCATAACGTGGTGTGCAATATCCTGTCTATGGCCATGGCGGGGGCTACATCCCCAGCAACATTGGCTGGCACCCTGGTCACGCACAATGCTGAAATTTTAGGCGGGATCACCCTGAGCCAATTAACCAGAAAAGGCGCGCCGGTCATATACGGTAGCTCCACGACTGCCATGGATTTGAAACTGGCGGAGGCCTCGGTCGGCACACCCGAATGTGCGTTGATCAGCGGAGCGGTGGCCAGGCTGGCCCGGTACTATGCCCTACCGAGTTATGTTGCCGGTGGTTAGGGCGACGCCAAGATATCCGACAGCCAAATGGGCCATGAAAAAACCCTCACCGGACTGATACCCGCATTGGCAGGCGCCGATATGATTTATGGTCCGGGGATGCTGGAAAGCGGCATTACTTTTGATCTGGCTCAATTGGTTCTGGACTGCGAATTTATGCGTATGATCAAGCATACGATTCAGGGTATACCCGTAAACCGGGAATCTTTAGCCACAGACATCGTCCAGGAGATCGGCCCCTTCGGTGACTTCCTGGCCCACGCGCATACCTTTGCGCATATGCGCGCGCAATCCAATGCCCAACTGATTGATCGCAGAGCGCGCAGCAACTGGGAACAGGACGGCGGCACCGATAGCTATACCAGAGCACGTGAAAAGGTTCGCACTATCCTTGAAAACCACGAACCCGATCCGCTGCCGGAGGATGTATTACAAAAAATCCGCCAGATTGTGGCGGATACGGAAAGGGAACTGGGAATCACAAACTGAGTTATGGTTAAAGCGAAAGTGGGATTACATCGGACTTGATTACGCTATAATATAAATCGGTAATCGGTATCGGTATCGTAACAAAGCATCAATACGCTAACGCTTAAGCAACAGACGATTTCGATTTCGATGGGTTTGTAAGCAGATTAAAAATTATAACCATTTCTTATACCGATATTTAACTTTTAAATTTGATCTTATAAGTGAAAATCATGAGCAAAAATATACTCACCCGCATGGGAGACGGTCAGCGGATTCGGATATCACAATCGGAATTAGAATCCGATATTGATGAAGGTACAGCCGAAGCGGCCGATAGAGGCAGAATACCCGAGTTAAGCGAGGATGATAGAAAACACCTGTTCGCAATCATGGCCGATCCGGCCAAAGTAGTGAGTGTCCAGCCCGGTGAAGAGGTCATTGT
>Ga0180435_10001028_pt1 | contig 29351 bp, 46 predicted proteins | sample SS_ome_3_FD_132467 | JGI IMG/M metagenome (GOLD analysis project Ga0180435, IMG submission 132467) | Hypersaline lake sediment archaeal communities from the Salton Sea, California, USA - SS_3_S_1 metaG | ecosystem: Environmental > Aquatic > Non-marine Saline and Alkaline > Hypersaline >... | reverse complement strand
GGGGTAGACCCCAACAGAGACTTTAACAAGACGGTCTCTTGCGCCCCAACACAATGCCTAAAAAGATTCGCGACACAACTACGATTTTCCGCCGTGATTTCTGGACATTCATGTGGTCGCGTGCTTCTGTATCCCTACGGAGACACTTACCAGCGCTGCCCACACGACGCCCAATACCGTAAGCTGCTCGCTGAAATGCGTAAGTTAAATGGGTACGGAGTGGGTCGTTTGTGTAACGTTTATCCACACTTGATACATGGAGTGGAGGATGATTGGTACTATCGAAACTTTGGGGCGTTTGCCATAACCTATGAGTTTGGTACATCAGCTAGTCATAATCGGGCACCAACATATGAGGCAGTGCGAACAGAATTTGACCGCACCTATCTCTCAGCTATTCACTTTATCTGTTTTGCTCCCGTCGCGCTATATGGAGAACGAGAATGATAGTTTGTGAAAGTGACCTCGACGCACTCGCCAGAAAAATCAAAGAGTTCAATGCTGGCGTAATTGACAAGCATCTAGATAGACATGTTGATGCATGTCTTGAGGAGGTCAAAGCGCTTGCGGCTCTACGTAAACCTTGGTGGAAGCTGTGGTAAACAAAATGGCCGACGAAGAAAAACCGATTCGTACATTGCTGAGGCATATCCGCAATGTGCAGGACGAGTGTTGTTTGTTGGCGGAACGATTGATTGAGCAGGGAAAGCCTGTCCTTGCTAAGTCCCTCGTAGCTAATAGCATGCTCCATGACAACAGTAAGTTCCGTGGGGTTGAGTGGGAATACTTAACAGAGGAAGCCAAGGAAAAGTTCCCGACTCAATTTGAAGACGCCATAACTCAACATACGCTTACTAATCCTCATCACCCTGAGTATTGGGGCGGTATTGCATTGATGCCCTCTGTTCACATGGCTGAAATGGTGTGCGATTGGAAGGCTCGTAGCGCTGAGTTTGGCACTGACTTACGTGAGTGGGTGAAAGAAAAAGCTACAAAGCGATGGGGGTTCAGTACCTCTGGTCGTGTGTACAAGGAAATCAAAGAGTATCTGGACCTCTTACTTGATGCGAGCTTCTCATAATGATAGATACGTCACAGGTTAAGGTGCTGAAAGAAAACAAGGTGTACCGAATGAGTGACCTTGTTCTGGGTTGTGGGCCTCGCCACCCAATTGACCGCGAGACCATTGTCACAGACCCTCAGTATCGTGGTACTATCTTATATGACTACTTGACAAAAACACAGAGGACTGACCGCGAGTTGTTCGTACAGGTTGTGCGTCAGCACATGGCTAAGTATCCACAAGCGGACCCCAACGAGCTTGTTATGCACATGCGACTGGGCGACGTAATGGAACCCACATTGGCTGAAACGGAACAAGAGATACGATGTAAGAGTATCTACCAGTATTACGTGTCGTTCCTGGGTCAGCTTAGTGCGTGGATAAAAGAACACAAGCGCGTGACGATTGTGACTGCGTTACACTTTGGGGCAAACGAACTCAACAACAGATACTTCTACACGCAAGAAGCAGAAGACAAGAGTTTTGAAGTGTTGCAGCGCGTGGGTGAAGTGTTTGAAGCCTGGGGGCTAGAAGTTGGAATCCAGTCTAGCGAAAACGTAGATGAAGACTTCTGTTTCATGGCAAGTAGCACCAATTTCATGGGCAGTACCAGTAAGTTTGCTGAACTTGTATACTGGTGTCTAAAGGATGGAACGACATGCCACTTGATGTAAACTATAGCGCCCGATACCGTTGCGTGTTCATTCATGTTCCCAAAACTGGAGGCATGAGCATTTGTGAAGCGTTGGATATTGGGTCATGGCATCACACGGCACTGCAAACACGGCGCATGTACGGGCATCAGTTTAACAACTACTGGAAATTCAGCATCGTGCGAAATCCTTACGACCGACTGGTGTCGGCGTGGGAGTACATCAGAGCGGGCGGAATGCAAAACTGGTACGACATTAAACTACAGCGCGAACTCAGTACGCTGTGGGGTAATTCACACCAGGATTTTGATGAGTTTTGTGAAAAGGCACTGCCAGTTGTGAGCGGTAAGTGGTTACACTTTTTGCCACAGACTTACTTCCTCTGCGCAAACGACGCCTCAATCCTATGTGATTATGTCGGTAGGTTTGAGCAGTTGGATGAAGCATGGCAAGTCATCACCGAACAAGTTGGACACACTGGAGAGTTACCACACGCTAACGCAACCAAAAAACGTCGTCATTATGCAGAGTATTACACCAGCAGCTACACCATGGCGTTGGTAGAAGCTGTATATCACAGTGACTTTGACATATGGCAATACGAACGGGGTCGTAGCTCAATTGGGAGAGCGTCTGGCTGGCAGCCAGAAGGTTTTGTGGGTTCAAGTCCCATCGACTCCACTACATAAGGAACTACAAATGGAAGAATCAGATAATTTACACGCTTTGAAACTAAACATCAACGCACTTGTGTGGACTTATGCTCCCGGCAATACAACTTTGGAACGAGCAGAAAAGCTAGCGGTTGACATATTCGACTTGTTTCAAGCTGTCGAGAATGAATTGAGCATGGAAAACATTCGATGATATACTACTGGTGGGTGCCTGTCCTACTGACGACATGCTACTACTACGTGTACTGTTCTAAGTGGGCAAATGAGACCTCGGACCTACGTCCTATGGTCATCATGTACGTCATTCAGATATTTGGGCTCTGGCCAATCGTGGCTAAGTATTCCCAACGTCTGTTTTTTGATGGCTTGTTGTTCGACAGCATACTCATGTTCACATACGTGGGATTCATGGCCCTGTTTGGGGCGACCGAAGGGTTTACCTGGGTCCAGTGGGGCGGGACGACTTTGGTGATTACTGGTCTTTTGCTAGTCAAAGTGGGTTGACAAAACCCTGGAAAGGTGTAAGATATAATGGTAAATCGCCGTGGATTGCTTGGGGCGCTATGCTCCCTGCCGTTTGTGGGTATATTGAAGACAGCGGAAGCTAGTCCCCCAAAACAAAAACTGTTCCATCCATTGCTTGGAGAAATCCAGACAGTTCATTTGTGCGGGAAGAATGATTTTGGCGAGTGTAATTTGCTGCGGCCCGAGTGGGTAGATTTTCCAACGTTGGATACGACTTACTATAGGTACGTCAATTTTCCCATTGAGCATGTCATTGAAATAATTGGCACAAAAGGGCGTGCAAAGTTTACTGGTTTCAATCTATCCGCCGGGGCTAGAAATGAAATCCATAAACACAAACAAGAATTGCTGGACCACATGGATGACATATGTAGTGGTAATGGCACGCTTGGTGTTGATGACCATGTCACAATTTGTGGTACAAAATTCATGTTGTCAAGTTACACACTGGAGGTATAACCATGAGACCTTTCCTGCTTAGCCTAGTTTTGCTGTTGGTTGTCGGCGTAGCGAACGCGGAGCCGCTTCACATTCAGCGTCACGGTAACCCAACGCACCCCGGTGTTCAACAGCCACAGCCCAATCCTGGGCACCACCGTTATTACCCACACTACCGACCGCATCCATACGTTTATCCACCCATTTACGTACATCCTTACCAGTTCACGTACCCATACTACGGTGGATACAACTACTACCCGTACAACCCATACTACTATAACTTCCGCCTTTACATCCGATGAAATTATACACCTGTTGTTCAAAAACACACAAGGAATATCTCAGCCAGTTTTTTCTTCCGTCGCTAAAGCGCATTGGGGGGTTTGAGGTTGAGGTCGCGCGCATGCCTCAACTATGTTCCAGCGGCGTGTATCGAGCCAAGGATTGGCGCAAGGTGGGGCAATGGAAAAGTCTGTGGTTTAGGCATTTGGCACGTACCAACAGCGAGCCTTACGTCGTGGCTGATTGTGACATACAATTCCTACGTCCGTGTCGTGAGCGTCTGCTAGAGTTACTTGGTGACAACGATTTATGTTTTCAGTACGATGGCGTGGGCGAAACGATATGTAGTGGGTTCTACATTTCCAGCGGCGGGGCTGGTGCGCGGCGCTTGTTTGAATACCCATTTGAAATCGACTTCTTCAACAAGTATGTTGACGACAAACACTGTGACCAGTCGGCGGTAAACCACAGTAAACACGTAGCCAATTGGGAATTCTTGCCCAGCGCAGAGTTTTGGACTGTGGGAAACGGTCGAACAACCAGTTGGACACCTGGAGAGAACCTGGAGGTTCCTCCAAACATTAGAGTTCACCACGCCAATTGGTGTAGCGGCAAAACAAACAAATTTACTCTACTGAAACTCGTAAAACGAAAGTTCGAGGAACAACATGAGTAAGCTAGTTCTGCTACTCGTTGTGTTTGGCGTCAACCTGGATGATGCCGCCGTTGTTGTTGAAACTGGCACAGCATTTAACACTGGGACAATGATTAGTCCTGACATGTGTCTAACTGTTGCGCATGGAGTTGCCTTAAAAACAAATCCTAATCCTCGTGACGGTCGCTATGACCAAATCGAAACTGTCATGGGAGAGTTGAAAGACATTAAGGTAATAGTCCACAACAATGGACAGCACAGTGCGGCGATAGTGATTGTTGCCGACCCAGTGTACGACTTAGCTATACTCAAGTTGAAAGACCCAATAGGAATCGTGGTTGTCAAGTGGGCACAACAAGCCCCAAAAAAGCGTGACCCAATCTGGATGCTTGGTGCATTTAAGGGGCTTCCTGGCGAAGACTCTTACACTCAAGGCTATGTAAGTTTGCCTGTTCGCATCGTGACATTCGGACCCGATAAGTTTGAACGTCGCTTCCTACAACTAACCATGGCCGTTGAGCTAGGTGCGTCTGGAGGGCCGGTGTTCAATGAAAATGATAAGGCCGTAGGTATCATGTGTATGACTGGCAAGCACGGCGGTAGCTCATACGCAATTCCAGCAGATGAAATTCACAAGTGGTCGAATGATGAAGTCATTCAGTCTTACTTGAACAAGCCCCTGTAGTGCTATTGGTTAACATGCGTCCTTGGTAAGGACGAGAAGTGAGTTCGATTCTCACCTGGGGCTCTGGGCGCAATCAGGGCTAGACTGGTCTGTGGTGGGCTTGCGTAGCAAGTACAGGAAGTCCTAAGAAGATAACGACCACCGCTTGCGCCCCCCCTTTTTTTTTGAATGAGGGACAACATGTGGATTAAAGAGGATGGAAAAATGGTGGAGGTCACTGTAGACCATCCCACACCACCTTCCCTGCCTAAAGACCGATGGGAAGAACTCGCTTTGCGAGACCAACAACAAGATGCCAGCGTGGCGGAATCGGTAGACGCGCCGCGCTTAGAACGCGGTGGGCGATAGCCCGTGCAGGTTCGACTCCTGTCGCTGGTACTGGGAGACTAACATGAAAATCTTTTACGCTACTGAACGCATAGAAGTCCATGGGACTCCTGAACAAGAAGCTGAATGGAAACGCATGCAAGAACTCGCTGACCAAATAGAGATTCATGTGTACGAAAATACGGAGGACCAACATGAAAATTCGCAGCGGATTCGTGAGCAATAGTAGTAGTAGCTCTTTCGTGGTGGTGGGCATTAAGGAGCCTATCGAAAATGTTGACATGGATACTGTAGATGGTGTTTACCTCGACCACGAAGGGGCTTTTATTCTTGGTACACATGTTACCCGCGAGGATGATTCTGGCCACCTTGATGATGCAGAACTATCTGCTGCCGAACTGATAAAGATGATGGAAGATGTGGCCGATGAGTTTGGCGTACCCGCCTCCGAAGTAAAACTCTATATGGGAACAACCTAATGCTAAGACGAGAACTCCTAAAAGCGTTGTTGGGTGGAGCGGCGGCGGCATTGATTCCCGCTTCGCTGGTCAAGGCAGCTACACCTAAGCTCAATCCTGACTTCCCTGCTCATACCATTCCAGGTATGAAGCGGTTGCCCAAGAAGTCAATTGTGGGTGAGCCCATTCAAGTGATGACTCCCACCTTTGATGTTGAGGGAGCGATTGATTTTTCGCTTGAACATTGTCGTGATGCTCGCTGGGATATTATGCAACGCGCTATGGACACACTGGTTGAAGACGTTAAGAAAAAGCAGGACAAAAAGATTTGGGAAGCGTTGTCGAAGGGTGTGTATAGCGGAGATTTGGTGACAGCGGCTTATGATGTACAAGCGCTACCATCTGGTGCTGCTGTGGAATTTCCACTAACACCATAAACAATCTAAGCCGGTGTGGCGAAATGGCAAACGTGGGAGGCTTAAACCCTCCTGGGGGTAACCCCTTGCAGGTTCGATTCCTGTCACCGGTACTGAAAGGATGGCGCAGCCGTGATAGTCTTCCTCATTCCAGTACGACACGAGAACAGTGTCAATGACTATGCGAAGACATGGCGGTTGCTTAACTACACGCTGACAAGCATCGCCAATCAAGATTCACCCGACTGGCATGCTGTGGTCTGCGCCAACAAAGTCCTACCCATCTTTCCCTCCCTACCCTCTCGCAAGATTACGTTCCTGGAGTACAAGAGCGACTTCATCGGTCGTACTATGCATAACTGGAACTTCCATGAGTTCCGCCAGCACCTACAGGACAAGGCATACCGGCGTCGTTGCTGCCTGCTCTATGCCCAGCAGTACCTTGAAGCCTCGTGGTACTTCATGGCTGATGCCGACGACTACCTATCATCTGACCTTGTCTCCACCATCCAGAGTACGACTGAGCCCCAGCACCTAATCACTACGATAGAGTGCGGGTTGATAGTGAGCGTAGCCAAAAACAAGTATGTCGTCACCGACGACTTTAATGAAGTGTGTGGTACATCACTCGCCATCTTCTCTGAGATGCTGCACCAGAACATTGATGACCCACACATCTTAGGCACATGCTTAAGTCAACACAAGTACAGCAAGTATTTTACCGAACTGTTTGGACGACGCCACTGGCATAGGCTGGCCGGTCGTCCCTACGCAGCTTACTTGCAACACGAAGAAAACCATGGTCGCAAACTCTGGGACTATGGTGCCAAAATGGCAGACGCACAACCCATAACCCAGGAAATTCGCGCCCAATTTAGTATTCCCGAGACATTAGGGTTGACAACCGGGGAAAACGTGCTAGAATAGAGGGCGGAAACCTATCACATTGTTCTATCCCAAAATGGAGGAAGACATGGCCGGAAGTTATAACCGAGTCATTCTCATGGGTAACATTACCCGAGACATTGATGTACGATTCACCCCTGGTGGCACCGCTGTTACTGACCTTGGCTTGGCAGTCAATGAAAAGCGCAAGGGCAGCGACGGTCAGATGATTGAGGAAACCGTGTTTGTCGATGTGACCCTGTGGGGTCGCAACGCCGAGGTCGCGGGCGAGTATCTCCAAAAGGGGTCTCCCATCCTCATCGAAGGCCGACTTAAGCTCGACCAGTGGGAAGCAGAAGACGGCGGCAAGCGTCAGAAGTTGAAGGTCGTCTGTGACCGGATGCAGATGCTTGGCTCCAAAAGTAGTGGTGGCAACGGCGGGGGCGGCGGCGGCGGAAACGCCCAAGCCAAGCCTCAGAGCCAGGCCCCCAGTGATGGTGGTGGGGACAATGAAGACGATGGTAAAGTCCCATTCTAGCATTCCCGAACGGGAACACATGGGGGTGACGTGGTAAGCTGGGTAAGCTGGTGAGCCATGTCACCCCTTTTTTTTACCGATAGGGAATGCGATGAAAATAGCCTATTTGTTTCTACTGTATGAAGACGTTAATCACCCTCAGTTGTGGGAACGATACTTCAATGGGCATGAAGAAACAACCAAGATTTGCTGTCACGCTGCGCGTCGAGAGAATGCTCAGACACCCTTCGTGCGTGATAATCTGATACCATTCTGGGTATCCACCCAGTGGGGCAACATTGGTCTGGTGGCCGCACACCTAGAATTGATTCGGAATGCACTGCGCGACCCGGACGTTTCTCGACTTGTTCTGTGTTCTGGGTCTTGCGTTCCAATCAAAACCTATGAACAAACCTACGCCGCCCTGTTTGAGCAGGAGAAGTCATGGGTGGCTGTGCATCGTAGGTTCTTGTCTCGCATGTCTAAAGTGACCACGCTTCCAGCGGACCATCATCGAAAGAACTCTCAGTGGGTAGCGCTTACGCGACAGCACGCTGAATTGCTGGTACGATTTAATTTTCTTGCTGACTTCATTCGCTGCGTCATTCCCGATGAACATTACGTGGGTTCGGTACTGACTCACTTGGGAGAAGAAGACAACATGCGTCAGCTAGAGCAGACGTATGCGCACTGGGAGCAAATTTCATCTGTGCAAATGAGTCCAACGGTCTTTGGAAAACTAGAAGACGAAACAATCAACAAGCTGAGCAAGGTTCCCTGCTTATTTGCTCGCAAGTTTTCACCAATTAGTGATATTGATGAGCGCTGGGACGAAATTGTAGGAGGATAGTATGGGCTTTATTGAGCTAGTAACAGAACGACTTGAAAACGCTGAAAGTTTTAGCCGGTTCAAACACTTGATAAGCGCCTACAACATTGCCATCAAGGCTGATGTATGTGTGCCCAAGATGTACTTGGTTGTACCCGCAGTAGAAATGAAAGAATTCCACTGGGGCAAGGCCCTGCGACGACTTCCAAATTTGTTCGTTATGCGACCCAGCGTATTTGTCAACTCTAGGTTTGACTATTTGCTGCGTGATGATGGTGATAAAGGCTTCCTGAACTTCACCTTGAACACGCAAGCAACGCAAGACGAGGTGTTGAAACAGCAACAAGACAACTTGGAAAGCCTTACAATGGATGGTCGTACTGAGCCCACCATGTTGTTTGAGGAATTTCCTATAGGTAAGTCAAATGCCTTGGAGTACCCATTGCATTATCGAGTACATGCTTTCCATGACTACATTGCCCTGGTTCAGGCCACTAGCCGACACGCCATGTGTTGGCTGGACCCAGGTGGGGCCATCGTTGGACAAACAACAGAGGCTAAATTGGGACACTATGTTCCCGAAGATAACGATATGGGGGAACTTGTTCAGGCTGCAACAAATCTGTCTCTGGCAACCGAACTACCTTATGTGCGCATGGATTTTGTATTAAGCTCTCGCGGACCAATGATTCGCAGCTTCGCTTGTGTACCTGGGGATGTGAGGGCGGAACAGTTTAGATGGTTCTACAAAAAGTACGATGAGGAATTTGCAAAGCACTGGCGCATTGCGGAACTGAAACTCAAAGGGGATGCTCTAAATGGACTCTGTGATTCCGGCAGAACGACAGTTGACGAGTGTGTCACGCCAGATGACAACGCCTAGAGCGTACCCAGCAGAACTTCCTGGTAAGCTCTACTGCATTGTGCCATACTTCAACATGCTTGGCTTGACAAGTAGGTATGAGAATTTTTGCATCTTCTACCAGCGTATGATGCAGCAGAATGCCAACATGATTTTTGCTGAACTGGCGCTACATGACCGTGCGTTCCAGTTGCATAATGTAGTGCCGGAAGAACAGTTGCCTATTCGCATCTGTTGTGAACAACTGCTGTGGCAAAAAGAAAATCTGCTGATGGCGTTGTTGAAAAAGTTACCAGACGACTGTGATAAAGTGTGCTGGATAGACTCCGATGTGTTGTTTCGTTATGGGCACTGGCAGGAAAGAATCTGTGAGGAACTAAAGAAGTTCCGACTGATTCAGGGGTATTCATTCTGTGGTTTGCTGCCAAAGGGCGTTGAGTTTGTTGACGACATTGACATTAACAGTTTTCCAACTGGATTCAATGACTGCCACAAGGTGTACAGCTACATGTGTGGGTTAATGCACCCACAAATTCAACAGACCAATGGTCACCCAGGTTTTGTATGGGCTGCGCGTCGTGATGTGTTGGAAGACATGGGTTTTTACAACGAGTGCATCTTGGGTGGCGCTGACTACCTAATGGCTCGCGCGGCCCTCTACCAACAGTACACCCCCGAGATTTGCGAACAGTATACCAAGTACCAGTTGGCAAACTACTTTGCGTGGGCGCAGCGGTGCTGCGAAACTGTAGACCTAAGTGTGGGCATGGCCCAAAACACAATCTTCCATTTGTACCATGGAAGCATTCGTAATCGTGGACATGACAAGCGGCTACGCATCCTGCGTGAACTAGGGTATGACCCTCGTCGCGATTTGGTGGAGTTGGACAACGGTATGTGGACAGTTACGGAAGCAGGCCAGCGTCTATTGGTTCCCGCTCGTGACTACTTCCTTAAGCGTGGAGAGGATGGAACATGAGACAGGCAACCCTAACGGATTCACTACGGCGCATCAAGCAGGCTGAGATTCCCATTGATACTATCTTAGATGTGGGGGTTCAGCAGCAAACTTGTCCACTACGCCAAGAGTTTCCAGACAAGTTGCATTTACTGTTTGAGCCAATCGAAATGTGGTTCTCTGGTATTCGTCATCACTACCAGGATGTACCGCATGAGTTGCTGCAACTGGCCGTGTCGGACCATGATGGAGTCGTTAAACTCAGTAGGGTTGGGGTTAATGCTGATGCACCACTCACACATGCAAGACATGCTGCATTAGATGCTGATGGTGACAACATAATCGAAGTGCCTTCGTGTCGTCTCGACACATTTTTAGCATCGCGTCACTATGCACTCAGCCCGTACCTGTTAAAGATAGACGTAGACGGTGATGAACTAAGGGTGTTGGCAGGGGCAGAAGAAGTGCTAGGGGGCCATGCTAATGTCGTAGTAATGGAGGCACACCCCAAAGATTTCTGGGGTCGCAACGAATGGGTTTTGGACCGAGGGTTTGTCCTATGGGACATGGTTGACCTCTGTTACTACGATGGGTGGCTTGCGCAGTTTGACCTCGTGTACGTCAAAGAGGAATTCATGCCTACGATAGGGCGTTTTGACCTTGAGAAATGGGAAAGACACAATGCAGGATACAATTGACTCGCTGACTGAACGAGGATTGCCAACCGTGCTCTGTATCACTGGTGGGGGTAGCGGCGCTATCAACACACTGCTCCGGTATGGCGGTGCATCCAGCTTCTTTTTGGAAGCGCAAGTGCCCTACTGCCCAGAAAGCATAGACCAATACCTGGGTGGGTACACGCCCGACCAGTATTGCTGTGATTCTACTGCGCGTATGCTAGCCACCAGCGCCTACGAACGAGCTTGTGTATTGACCGGATGCAGCTTGAATACCATTGGGGTTGGGGCAACCTCAAAGCTGGGCAAAGCTGGTCCAGAACGCGAAGGCCGAAAGCACATTGTGTACGTGGCAGTACATGGTCCGAATAAAACAACTACCACGCGCATGACCTTGGGACTTCCTCGCGGAAGAGAATATGAGGAAGCGCTGGCGGCTCAATGTATTGTCAAGACGTACTGCGACCACTTGGGCGTCCCCTGCTTACCACCACCCATTGTCGAGAAATACGATACGGTGGAACAAGCAAGTGCCAGCATAGACTGGGCTCCATTCCAGGGCATCGAGTGTATTTCGCCGCACCACAACGAGATTGGAAAACGACCCACCATTTTCTCTGGGTCATTCAACCCCGTACACCCTGGTCACATTAAGGTGGCAGAACGAGCCTACGAGATTACACACCAGCCGGTGTGGTTTGAAATCTCCATACGCAACTGCTCTAAGCCAATGATAGACTGGCTATCTATAGACGAGCGAGTGCGTGGCCTGATTCACCACTTTGACAACCCGGCTATCGCTGGGGTGGTGATTACTCACGCCCCCTTGTTTGTAGATAAAGCGGCCATCTTCCATGAACCTACCTTCGTGGTGGGAATGGACACGATGGAACGCATTGACAATGAGTCAATGTACGACAGCAGGAACGACTATGTCGATGCTATCAACTTTCTTATTCGTTCCAATAGTCAGTTCCTTGCGTTCGACCGTAAGGGAACCAATAAACCCAAATACTTTAACCACGCGGGCTTGAATAGCATTTGCACATTCGTAAATGACTACAGGGATGCTGGTGAAAGTTCAACTCAAGTGAGGCAACAACATGGCTAGTAGCAGACGAGGATTCCTAAAGGGGTTGGCAGCTATCCTGCCTGCCGCTGCATTATCTAGGGTAGTAGAAGCCAAAGCAGAGACGCCATCCAAACCGTCCCCTGCGCCTGTGCTTAACCCAAAAAAAATCCAGACTCCAACACTCAAGGACGACCGCCACATACAAGTTGATTACTGTGCTGGATTCTGCGATTGTCCTGCTCCAGCCGGAACGGTTATGGAGATAGCCAAGTTTGTTCCGTCGCCAGATGGAAGCCAGTATCCCATTTTGCGACCAGGGCGACATAGTGGGCAACCAATTGGTATCTTGACACATGACGTTGCCAACATAGACCTAAGCAGACAACCCTTGTTTATGGGGAATACTGTGCCGGTTGGCGGTAAGGTAAACGTGTGTCAAGAGGGATGGCTGGTAACTGGGCCGTTTGACAAGCCGGTGAAACCCAACGAAACCCTGTACTATGACAAGGCTGGCAAGCTAACGACTGAACCCATCGGGGAACCCATTGGTGTTACGCTAAGCTCCAGCGATGAAGATGGATTCGCACAAGTAAAGGTAAACCTCTATGTCAATAAAAACGCTGAACTACCTCGCGCCCATTAACCCGTTGGGATACGGCCAAGTTGGTCTCAATCTTTTTCTGGAGTTGTCGCGCAAGGATGTCGATATAAAACTCTGGCCCATCGGTGGTGTAGATTGCCCCGAACATGCGATTCCTTTAATCAAGGAGGCTGTCGAGAATCGTTGCATGTATGAAGTCAACGCACCAAGCCTGCGCGTCTGGCATCAGAACGACTTGGCCTTGCATGTCGGTAAGGGTGTTCACATTGGGTATCCAATCTTTGAGTTGGACAGGTTCACCGAAGACGAACGAATGGAAATGGCAAGCATGGACATGCTATTTGTGTGTTCACACTGGGCCAAGGAGGTGGTGTGCCGTGAGTTACCTCACGATATTAGTCCTGATGATGTGGTTGTTATTCCGTTGGGCGTCTGCCGAAATACTTTCAACCATCTGGATAACCAAGCTGACCCAAGGTGGACAACCTTCCTGAACGTGGGAAAGTGGGAGTATCGCAAGGGGCACGATGTAATTGCTGAGGTATTTAGCAAGGCATTTGAACCCAAAGACCGTGTCCGCTTGTGGATGATGAACCACAATCCATTCCTGTCTGAACAACAGACCAAAGAATGGGAACACATGTACAAATCTTCACCCATGGGTGACAAGATTAACTTCCTTCCTCGTGTCAAAACCCATGGTGAAGTAGCCAAGGTTATGTCTGAGGCAGATTGTGGGGTATTCCCTGCTCGTGCCGAAGGTTGGAACTTAGAGTTGTTAGAAATGATGGCCATGGGTAAACAGGTCATTACCACAAACTACTCAGCCCATACAGAATTCTGCACTCGTGAGAATGCTTATCTCATAGACATTGATGAGATGGAAGACGCATATGATGGCGTGTTCTTTGATGGCGAGAGTGGCGGGCAGTGGGCGAAGCTGGGCGACAACCAGATTGATGCGATGGTTGAGGCTATGCGAGCCGTTCATAAAAAGAAGGAACTAAACGAGGCCGGGATTCAAACCAGCATGGAATTCTCCTGGGAGCGCGCTGCGCAAAAAATAATAGAACTAGACCACATTTGGGGTTGACAATCCGCGCTCGTGGTGTATAGTTTTAGTAGTTGGTTTCGCAAATAAACAGGATATACTGTAGAAAATCTACAGTTAAGCTAGCGAATGCTTAGCAGGAGAGTTAACATGGCTGTCAAGATGTACCTCGTAGGTGGATATGTACGAGACGAAATCCTGGGAGTGCCGTCCAAGGACATGGACTACTCCGTGGAGGCTCCGTCCTACGCTGCTATGCGCGAGGAAATCGAGCGCCGTGGTGGAGAAATCTTCCTAGAGACCCCAGAATACCTAACGATTCGAGCCCGCGTGCCCAACATGGGAGCAGCAGACTTCGTGCTGTGTCGCAAGGATGGTGCCTATGTTGATGGGAGGCGACCGGAAGACGTTGAACCCGGCACGCTTTTGGATGACCTTGCTCGTCGTGACTTCACGATGAACGCAATTGCCAAAGATGAAGATGGTAATTACATCGACCCCTTCGGCGGGCAGTCGGACATGAAGCTAGGCGTAATCGTATGTGTGGGGGATGCGCGCAAGCGCTTTGAGGAAGACTACCTTCGCATGCTACGCGCCATTCGATTCTCCCTGACGAAGAAGATGGCTCTTGACCCCAACATTGCGGTGTGTCTGCGCGACCCCGAAATGGTCGAGAAGATTGCTGATGTATCGGTCGAACGTGTTCGTGAGGAAATGCTCAAGTGCTTCCACCATAACACACTAGCAACGCTGATGCTGCTAGAGAACCTCCCGTTGGTTCGCGACATTGTGTTTGGTAACTCAGGGCTGTGGCTGAAACCCACGTTGGAAAAGTAAGGACAAAGAACATGGACTTTAACGACAACATCTGTATGCTTACTGACTCGTACAAGATGACACACTGGCGTCAGTATCCGCCCAACACAACCAATGTGTACTCGTACTTTGAAAGTCGAGACGGTGCCCGTTGGCGCAAGACCGTGTTCTTTGGTGCCCAATACTTCCTGCGCCGTTACTTGAGTGGTCAAGTTGTCACCGTAGGAAAGGTTGAAGAAGCCGATACCTATGCCTCAGACCACTTCGGAGCAGACTTGTTCAACTATGACGGGTGGATGGACATTGCAACGAGACTTGATGGCCGTCTTCCCCTGCTTATCAAGGCCGTTCCCGAGGGAACTCCGGTGCCTGTGAGCAATGTGATGATGACTGTCGAGGCCACCGACCCCCAACATTTTTGGCTGACCAACTATGTTGAGACACTGCTGGTAAACCTGTGGTACACCTGCACAGTTGCAACGCAAAGTCGAGAAATGAAGAAGGTGTGGTTGCGCTACCTGAAAGAGACAGGTAGTCCTGACCAGATTGACTTCAAGTTACACGACTTCGGTTGTCGTGGTGTAACGTGCCCTGAACAAGCTGGGCTAGGCGGTGCTGCCCACTTAGTAAACTTCAAGGGCACCGACACGCTGCCTGCGGTTGTGTTGCTCGACAAGTTTTACCAATGCGACATGGGTGGATTTTCCATTCCCGCCAGCGAACACTCAACCATTACAAGTTGGGGGCGCGAAAATGAAGTTGACGCCATGCGCAACATGCTGACAGCTTACCCCGAAGCTACTATGGTGGCATGCGTCAGTGACAGTTACGACATTTGGAAGGCGTGTCGTGAGTTGTGGGGTCGCGAGTTAAAGGATGAAATATCAGAGAACGGAAAAACCATTGTTGTTCGACCGGACTCTGGCGACCCTCCCTCTACGGTCAAGCGTGTGATTGAAATTCTCATGGAGAGTTTTGGTTACACGGTCAACGAGAAGGGATACAGGGTGTTACCTGACCACGTTCGGGTCATCCAGGGTGATGGTATCGACTTCGACATGGTATCGAGAATACTGGAAACGCTGAAAGAAAGCGGTATTTCGGCTGATAACTTGGCCATGGGTTCGGGTGGCGGCTTACTGCAAAAACTGAACCGTGATACTCAACGCTTTGCCTTCAAGTGTTCCAGTGTTACTGTTGACGGTAAAGCACGAATGGTGTTCAAAGACCCCGTCACGGACGCCGGAAAGAAATCCAAAAGAGGTCGGCTTAAGCTGGTGCGTGAAGCTAGCTCACACGGTAGCTGGCTGACCACCGTATCACATGGTGACCCACGTAAGGATGAGTTGCAAACCGTCTTCGTAAACGGCGAGGTAATGGACTCTCCAACCCTTGACGAAGTACGCAAGCGCGCATCTTTGCACGATTGGGAAGTTAACAGTGGAATGTAACCATGCAAGAAGACAAAACTCCGTGGAAATACCACAGGGATGCTGAGCGAAACCGAGGGGGAAGCGTAACCACCATGTGGAGTTCGCTTCCTATCATTCTCTTTTTCGTCTTCATCATGTTGTGTGGTTTATTCATGGCTTTTGCACTGTGAGGTAGCCATGCACGTAGTGAGGAATGAGCAGGGAAGAGTATTGGGCATCTTTGAGTCGCCCGAACAGTTAAAGCGCATGCTTGATGCTGACTTCGATGGTGGGCATTGTGGTTTCTGTTCTCATGGGCATCCCTCTCCTGCTAATCCTGACGACCCCGAGAGTTTTCATTGTGAGGAACCGCAGGGAAATGTTGACATAGGACCACAACGTGCAGCGCCCTCGTCTGTCTCTAAGATTGAGGCAGAGACAAAACAAGTGAATAGACGGTTCTTTGATGTGGTGATTGGCTATTGCCCAACGTGTAATAAGAACCAGTTCTTTTCCAACACGGTTGGATTTAGTGGTACATGCCCAGAGTGTGATACATTCGTTGAAAATATCTACGAGTGAGTCCAGGTGGTGAAATGGTAAACACGCCAGCTTGAGGGGCTGGTGGGCGCAAGCCCTTGAGGGTTCGACTCCCTCCCTGGATACTGTTCAAGGATAACCCCAATGGAGACAACTATGATAGACGACCAAGGCCGAGAGTTACAGCCCGGTGATACCTTTGAGGCTGAAATGTGCGTTGACGAATCAACAATTGTAGACGTTGGCCAAGAGGAGACCGTGTATGAGGGGGAATACTTGATTACTGTTCCCGAAGGACAAAAGGCAATCATTAGATATGAGCTTGCCGCATCGGAAGGAAAGAGTGATGAAGAAATGGATGTTGATACTGGTGCTATGGTTAGTTTGCGTGATGGAGGTTGAGGCGCAGCCTCCAGCCCCCGAAGGAAAGCACCACTTGGTTGTTGCCGTTCACCACCCTAACGGCAGGGTCGAGCGTAAAAGCGCTTATGCTGGGGTAGACCTCACCCAGGATGGCGTTACGGTAGACCTGACTACGAGAAGCGGTTTGTTTAATCGACCAGTAGTAGTCAAGGTTAACCTTGGATGGGGTCAATTACTCACGGCGGTGGGTCGTGAACTAACAGACTTTTGTAAAGAGGCACATGCCTTACACGGAGAACGCCATGAACAAGATTCTATTTGCCGCCCTTGTGGCTCTAGTTGTAATAGCTGCGACAAGTGTGCTGGTCAACGCCACTGACACGGTTGTTCCTTATTACGGTGGTGATAGCACTATCATTTATCAGGAAATGCCGTTCTACTACACGCCGGGACAACGAGATAACCGAGGTAACGTGTATCCTCATGCTCATCCATACATCGAACCGCATAGCGGTGGCTATTACTTCTACGGCCCGGTCCCCGCGCCTGTTCCACCCCCTGGTTACGCATGGCGACGAGGTTTGTTCGGGCGACCACGACTTCGACCGGTATGGTGACGCATGAATACTGCACTAGAACGAGCTAAGGACCGCTTGGCTAGACATGCACCCGCCAAAGGCATCACGGTGTATGGTATTCCGTTGGAGGAATACAATAAGGAAGACCTAATGCGCATTGTTGCAATGAGCATGAAGGAAACGGAACAGGTGCGAGCATTTTGGAAACAAGACCAACAAATGCGCGACACGTTCGCAAGGGCGCGACAAGCGTTGTAAACAAGAGGCGCTCTGAGTATGACGTATACATTGGGCGTGGAAGCCCATGGGGAAATCCATTCGAGATAGGCAGGGATGGGACTCGTGAGGAAGTGTGTGCGAAATACTTTGGTTATCTAATGGCCAGCCCGAAGCTGCTAGAGGCGTTGCCGTCTCTTGTTGGCAAACGACTTGGCTGTTTTTGTGCCCCAAAGTTGTGTCACGGGGACATAATCATACATGTTATGAGGAAGAAGGGATTGATATGAAATTCACTTTTGCACAAATGCAAGAAGCCATCGCCGCTGGGTTTGAACGCAATGCGGTGGTGTATGACAGTAATGGGAGCGGTTTGACTTTGCGCTTAGTAAGTCTTATGAAGACCGTTCAGCGTGGATTACATGATAGTTGCGACCTACCCCTGGATACTATTTACATTGGCACCAAACAGTTCATCGAACACTTTGACGATGGTGATGAGTGTGAAGAAATCGTGATTCGTCGGGTAACTATTCTACCATTTGAAGGATTAGATAAGGGAGACCCGCTCTATACATACTACATGGCAGAGTTAAAGGGTTGCCTACCACGACCAAAAGACCAGCTAGCAATTGGTGTTGTGAGAGCCGCGCTAACTGGTGACAGCATACAAAAATCAACCATACTGTTAGGAGCATTCTAATGTCCGATACTACTGTTGAGTGTTACGCTATTGACAAGCATCTTAACTGGTTGCTTTGGAACTGGAATAGCGAAGAAATGTCCGATGAGACTCCTGATGACCGACAGTGGTGGGAGTTTTGGAAAGTAGACAAAGAACGGAAGAAAAACCTGCAAACCATTGGTAGGTATTTGCTTGAGGGGTTGGACGACTTCGTTCGCATCGCGCGCTCCGAAGCATCCCATGACCCTATGGCCTACAAGGATACAATCCTTGGGGCACTCAAGTCTCTGTATGACGCGGTCATTGCAGATGCTAAGATGCCATGGTGGGTAAAACCATTTGGCAACACCGTGAAGGCAATTGTTGTAAACGTAATTGGGGCTCTATTGATTGACTTCTTGATGAGTAAGTATGCCCTTGGTAACTTCTCGCAATAAGGAATGTGACAATGGCCACACTAAAAACCATCAGTCACGGCATGTGTGTTGGGTTCCTGGTAATTCTAGCATTAGTGTTGCTAATCCTGCCGTTTACTGGCATTGTGACTACCGGCGTGGGTATGTTAAGTGCGATAAGTAGCATACTCCTGATAGTTTTGGTGGGGATTGGTGAAGCCCTGCACACTGAAAGCTGGCCGTGGCTTGTCAGCTTATTGCTGGGCGGAAGCGGATTGACCTATGTTTTTCTGCTTTTGCTCTGAAAAAAGGGGTTGACGACAGCGGAAAGTGGTGTATAATACTGGTACAAGCGGGGAGGCATGTTCCAAGGGGGCGACAGACCCTTGCAAGGTCCGTGTGGCCGGTTCGATTCCGGTCCTCTCCACTCGCCGTAGAGTGCGAAGCGCACGCCTGCCGTGGAGGCAGAGGGTTCCAGAGTAGCGCCTGGATGGGGCGACCAGCGGGTGTAATGTAATGGTAGCATGACAGCCTTCCAAGCTGTTCGTCAGAGTTCAAGTCTCTGTACCCGCACTGACTTCCAATTTTTTGCACAGTTGGAAGACAATTTGGTGTATAATAGGTAGAAGGAGATTCTATCTATGAAAACCAAAAACTGCTGCATGTGTCAACGAGATTTGCCGGTGTCTGAGTTTGCTGTTAACTCGCAAAGAAAAGACGGCTTGCAATCTCAGTGTAAAGAATGTCAAAAAGCATACCGTCGCCAACACTACTTGGACAACAGGCAAAAGTATATAGATAAAGCCAAACGTGTTCGACAGGAGTTTGTATTGTGGTTTCAACAATACAAAGCAACGCTAAAGTGCAAACATTGTCCAGAACGTGAACCTTGCTGTCTCGACTTTCATCACAATAGTGACGATAAAGAAGCTAATGTTGCCACATTGGTTCACAAGGGCAATAAAGAACGATTGTTGAAAGAGATAGCAAAGTGCGATGTCGTGTGCGCCAATTGTCATCGTAAAATTCACGCAGGAAAAATTTAGGCTCGCTGGTGTTAATGTAGCATTGCGCCCTCTTAAGGCGTTAGGTCTCAGTTCAAGTCTGAGGCGGGCCACTCGCGGCACGACAGTCCATTCATGCGCATGAGACTGTCCAGGGCTCAGAACCCAGTGTCGCAACCAAGAGGTTGACCTACTGGTGTGGGGTTTGGTCTGCAAAACCAAAATAGGGGGTTCGATTCCCCCCTTCCTCTCTTGACCCCTTGTCACAGGGTCATAAAATGGGGTTGCTTTTCGTACCGGGGCACCCCAGGACACACTCTATGTCCATATGTGAAAGGCTGGTTTGCCGAAGGCAGTACCCCTGCTGGACGCCAACAGGGTAGCCGAGACATAAGTTGGTGGGGACCAACGAAAGTCTTAAGTAGCTGGATAGCAAGTGACGTATCCCCATACGAATTGCTGCTTGAAGGCATAGCGAATTTCCTGTATTTATCGGACTTACCGGTTGGGCACATTGATTTTGGTATCAATTTGTCTTGGGAAAGTGGGGAGACCCATAAAATACAGTAGTGGTGTGCGGAAGTGTCTACGGGTGGAGCCTAACGGCAAAACCGTCAACCCGAAAGGGATGCAATTCGGCCACGGCCCAAGAGTGGTAGAGTTGTGTGAAGCCAGCGCGAGGCGTCTTGCAAACGCACTCAAGCGACCTTAGAACAAACATCACTATAGTAACGTGCTGTTCCGTGGGGTAGCGCCTAAGAACAGGGACAAAGTTGGTGAAGCGTTTCGCAAGCGCGTGTACAGATGGGCTACCATAGAGATATGTGTCGCTACCTAAATGCCCAGTCACCATCTTAGATGCTAAGAACTTGTGCTAAGAGCATCTATTTTTTGGCCTCACTTCGGGAATGTTGCACCGGGTCTACGAAACCTGGATGGGTGGTTCGACTCCACCTGGGGCTACTTCGGTACATGCGCGCCGGTTGTGCGAGCTTCGCTGATAACGAAGCTGTGCTAGGTTCAACTCCTAGATGTACCACTGATTGTTACAAGGACTTCAACAGGAGAAATGCTATGAAGACTCGTCGTGGATTTGTAAGCAACAGTTCGACTACAAGTTTCTGCATCTTTGGCATCGCCATTGATGATGAAAACTGCCTGTGGTCAGAAGCACGCAAGGCTGGTCTAGAACAGGACTATTACAACGAATACCACGATGGTCCTCGTCAAGTAATCGGCCTGTCTTACGAAAAGATTGGCGACGATGAAACTGGCGCTCAATTCAAGCAGCGCGTCATCGACCTTGTTAAGACTATCTACCCCCAGGCTGATGAGAGTGCATTTGGTCACCACAAAGACGCCTATCGAGACGGGTAAGCATGCGCTGTATCATCTGTAGTCAAGGTCGCACCGGTAGCAACTTCTTGCGCTTGATGCTAAGGCAACACTCCGAGTTGCGGGTCGGAGGTGAATTGTGTAATCCTGGGGTAATTGAAAAGTATCACAACAGTTTTTTCAGCGACCCCCCTTTGTTCGACCCTCACATGCTAGCTCTAAATATAGAGCCATGGATTGAGTACATTTGGGCACACTTTGATGTGTGGAATTGCCATGATAGTGAGACGGTCGGTGTGTTTGACACAATTGCCAAAGACGCAAGCGTAAAAGTGGTGTTTCTAAGCAGGGAAGATTCCTTTGCTCAGGCAGCGAGCCACTTCATGGCGGTGCATCACGACCTGTGGTTGCTACAGAATGGCAAAGAGCGCCCTGAAATGGAGGCCATCGACCTTGATGCGGCTAAGGTTATTCAATGCATCAAACTAAATCGTCATGCCAGGGCGAAGGTTACAGAACAACTGTCCAACCACGAGTCTATTGACGTAACGTATGAGCAGTTGGTTGATGAAACAGAAAAAACAGTGAGCAGGATTACTGACTTTATTGGCGTCAGTCGCCAACTACTACAACCGGGCACGAAAAAGATTCTACCCCGGCCACTACCAGAGTACATCACTAATTATGATGAGGTACTCGATGCCGTAAAGAAGGCAGGTTTACTATGACTACTATCGCTAGATTGAAACGCGCGGCCTAACACATGGGGTTGTCGCATAACGGTATTGCACCGGACTTTTAATCCGGCGAGTGGTTACACTCATTGGGGGTTCAAATCCCCCCGGCCCCACTAGGGCTTCGTGATGTAATGGTAGCATAGCAGACTTTTAATCTGACAAGTGGGGGTTCAAATCCCTTCGGAGCCACTTTTTCTTTCTCTCTTAGCAAAGGACTATGACAATGACATTTGGCGCTTGCGTGTTGATGCTTCTTTTTGGACTTTTTGCTTGCCTAATAGCCCTGATGATTTACACGGAGGCTTACTACAAAATCACAAGCGTGGTTTCAGGCATCTTTTCTATTCTGTTTGGCGTTGTCGCCGTAGTCGGGCTATCTGGAATGTGTCTCTGGGGATGTGCCGAAAACAAAGTGGAGGCTGTCCATCTTATCCCGGTTTCTGAGATTGATGGGGTGCAGTACATTCAATATCAGCATCCCGACTACAATGCGCCAACCATCATCAATGTCAACGAACGGTTCAAGCGCAGCTTCATTGCTGGTGACGACGTAATTGAGGTCACCATCTACTCAAAGGGGCCGTACAATGGCATCTATGAACGTCCTCGGACCAAGATAGCCTTGCCTGCTTACGACCTCAAACCTGTCCCTGCCAAGGTCCACTCTTGCGAAAATAAGTTGACAACCAACCATGTGGAACGGGCCATCTTGGAGGTAGAAGTTCGCTAGGACGTTGGCGAAACCTCATTTTTAGGCGTATAATAGGGTGGGAACCCCGCGTGGGTTCCTGCCCCTTTTTTTGTTATGACCATCAACGGAGACAAATCATGGCATTTGCAGACTTACCATTGGACCTTCAAGAAGACATTGCTGTTGTTGATAAATCAGTTCGCGGAACATTGTCTGACCTAAGACAATTGATGATGAGGCAAGACTGGCCACTAATACAGGAACTTGTAACTAGAATAACATCACACCCAGACTTTGCATTGCTACAGTCAAATGATGTGATACCAAACTCTACAAACTTGGGTGCATCACAAGATACTACAAAAGACGAATGGGTTTCAATGTGGTCTTATCTTAATACAAATGTGTTTGCGACATTGACATCTGACATGGATTTACTTTCCAAGATGATTGGTATTAACAACATAGCAGAGGAATAAGTCGATGGCATTCTCCACCACTATGACCGACTATTACGTTGACCTGGACCTCGACTCTGATACCGGGGTGGGTACTCAGGGCGACCCATTCGGTCGTTTACAGTACGCCGTGGATTCGGTCACTCGGGATACGACCTACGGGGACCGTTTTCTGTGCAAGGGGTCGATTACCATGTCGTCCTCCTTGTCGCTGGCAACCTATGGAAACTGTAGCTACGCAAGTCCCGTCGTATTCCAGGGTGTCAACTCGGATTGGTCGGAGGGGTGGACCGATGACGATGTTGACTTGGCCGAAATCAACATGGGGGGAAACAACGTATCTGTCAATGATTCCAACGAACATTACAGTCATTGGATAAACTTCAAACTAGGAAACACCGGAAGTGCCCCTGTTCTCCGGGCTAGTGACTACGTTACGGTATATCAGTGTGAACTTCACACCACCAGTAACTATCTGTATTCCAGTTCCCGACAGGGTGGCCGTATAGTGCGGTGTTACCTACACGATTGCACCGGAACTTATGGGCTGTACCTGGCCGGCGGCACGCAGCATGTTATCGACTGCTTCCTTCTCGATGCGTCTTCCACTGCGGGTTCTCCCATTCACCTGTATGCAAGCCACAACGTCGCTCTGAGAAACATCGTTCGCGTTCGTAGTGGGGCTACGGGTTCTGCCATCAAGATGTTCGCCAACGCCACTTGTGCCTTTTCCAACACGGTTGATGGACGCGGAACGGGTGGCGTGGGGATTGATATGGGCTACGCAAAAATGGGAGGCTTTGCTGAGGGAAACGTAATCTTCGATTTCTCAGGGACGGGTGGTCAAGGGATAGATTGCCACGGTCACTCTATGGCGAGGATTCACCGCAACGCTTTCTATAACAACACGACAAACCAAAACCAGGGTGCCGGGGGTGAGCCGTTTAGTGTTTACGACAATGAGGACTTGGGGGCTTGCCCCGTAGCCAAGTCCGGCTCGCCCACATGGGCAAACAGACTGACCTACTACGCACCCGTTGACACTGGCAATGTGTATGGTGGGATGCAACCATGAGCCTAGACAAGGGTGCAGTCCAACACGCCGATGGTTCAGGCAATAGATTAGATAAGGGTGCCGTGCAACATACAGCGCCCACGTCTACCGCTGTGGCTTATGTGCATCAGTTTGGTGTAGCCTTCTTACATGACATTGAGCTTGAGCAAGAAATACCCATGTCCTGGCGCGTTGATACGACCCCCATCTCTACCGAGGGCATATTTCCAGTTGATTGGACTGCCGATATCGCAATCATTCGTGATGTACCCACTGCGTGGCAGGGCGAAACAGAGTTTAATGTCGTAGCGTTTATGCCCGTTGACTGGCAGGCCGATATGGCGTCCTCACGACAGGGCCGCACCACCAATGTCGAGTACCTGGGCAACCACACGTTGGAAGCTGAAATACCTGTCGAATGGAGCGGCCAAACTGCAATTAACGTACTACATGCCATACCGGTGGTATGGGACGCTGAGCTTACGCTTGCTGATGAAATACCAGTAGACTACTTGTCGTCATTCCAACATGAGAGAACAAGTAAGATAGAATACTTAGGTGGCAGCGCGTCCATCGCACAAGTACCAGTTGAATGGTCTCTTGGTGTATTATTAAGTAGAGAGATTCCGGTTTCCTGGCAGGGCCAAGTCGCTATTTCGCAGGCCATGACCGTGCCAGTCGAGTGGCTTGCTGACCTGGGTACGATTCGTAGCACGATGCCAGTAGACCGCAAGGCAGAACTGGGCATCATCGGCACCGCTCCTGTTGAGTGGAAAGGTGAAGAACTGTTTACGGTCATTGATGATATGCCCGTAAGCTGGAAGGCTGATAAAGAACTGGAAGCAACAATTCCAGTCGCGCGCATTGGCTCAGTCCAGCAAGAAAGCTCGCCATCCGTGGCATGGGAGGCTGAAAAACAGCTTATAAACACCGCTCCCGTGTCATGGATGGGCGAAGCAGTATTGACGATTATTGATACTGCGCCAGTAGCCTGGATGGCTGACAAGCAACTTGATGATACTATTCCAGTAGATTGGAAAGCTGTAACAGAACAACAAGATAGAACTGTCCCGGTTGCATACGTCAATGACGTTGAGCAGGACAGGGAAATACCTGTGGATTGGCTGGCACAGCTATCACATGACCGCACCATGCCAATCGCCTGGGGTGGTGAACAAGTCCTCACAGTCTTGTCTTCCCTGCCTATCTCCTGGAAAGCGGAGCTACAACAAGAACAAACAAGCCCAGTGTCCTACACTGCGGACATAACCACCATGGCCGATACCACTGGGGTGAGTTGGTTACAAAGAACGGCGTCAGATGGTATCGTGCCGGTGGGTTGGCTGGGCAATAAAGAGACGACAATTCTGCGAGCTATACCGGTGGACTGGACCGCACAGGTTGGTCTAAGTTCAGCGATGCCCGTAGATTATCTGGCCGACGTACAGACGGTTGGACGAGAACTGAACTATGATGCTCAGTTGCAGATGACAACTGGCATGATTATACCGGTTGAATGGCGTGGCTCAACACAGATTTCTGTTTTGTCACAAATGCCGGTAAGCTGGACGACACCAGCGGGCGCTGCACACCAAGTCCATTACGACCATGTTCTAGACTTGCCCACGAGCAGTGAGACATTAGAATTCGGGTACTTGTTAGGCACAACGCAAGCCGACGTAATACCCATTTCTTGGACTATTGACACGGTGTTCATTGAAATTGCGCGTGGCATTCCTGTCGAGTGGTGGGGATTCTACTGCGTATGTCCATCAGGCACTTGGGTGCTAGATGAACGTGGCACAGCGTGGGAACTTGACACAAGACCTACACATTGGGTAGTAGATGCCCGACCCACTAACTGGACTTTGGGAGACCGATAATGAGTATTATACGAAGCGACATGGTCATTTACGGTAGCGCTAACATGCAAGAGTCTGACTCTGGCGCTCAGGGTGGCGCGATTGCGACCACAAAGCGCGTAGTATTTGACGACCTAAGCACCACGGATACTGTGCAGATTGTATCCAGTGACGCAACTGATGCTGACCCCGACGCCGTGACCGTCTATGGTCGTGACGCTGGTGGTTCTATTGTGAGCGAAACCGAGCTTATCAACGGTCAAACTCCTGTTACGACTGCTCAATCGTTTGAGCGCTTGATGAAGTGTACGATTAGCGCTGGCTCTCCAGCCGGTGACGTTGCTGTAGAGAAAAGCACGGCTACGCGAGACAACACTGCGCAAGGCGGCTCTGACGCCACAAGCAGTGAAGCAGCCTACATGACATTGGACGCTAGCGCTAGCGGCGTGGATGACACCTACAATGGCATGGTGCTACGTATCAATGGTGGCACTGGCTCTGGTCAGATTCGCAGAATTGTTGACTATGATGGCACCAACAAGTACGCTTACGTTGACCGTGACTGGGGAACCACACCTGACGCTACGTCTGAGTTTGTGATTTCCGAAGGTGTTGTGTTTGCCAACGGCGAAACTGAAATCCGTCGTCCGTTCTACGATGTATCGGCTGACGTTGCTGGTGGTTCAGAGCGGACCTTCTACGAAAAGGTGTTCGTTAAAAACACCAACAGCGTGAACTCTCTACTAAGCATGACGGTAAGCGAAGAAGCAGACCCGTCTACCAAGATTGAGTTTGCTTTGGAAGACGCGGTTGATGACAGTGGCACATCCACCGACCGTACTACTGCTCCTGCGGCTGGTGAAATTGGTGGAACCGGATTCGACAGCGCAACCAAGACGTTGGCTACCGAAACCGACGCCGGCACCGCTGACCTTGCTGCCGGTTCCGCAATTGGTGTGTGGCTTAAACTAACCTTGGCCGCTGGTGATGCAGCCGCCAAGAGTACCTACACGATTGGCTCTAACGGAAGTACAACATAATGAGCGTTACAGCGCCAGAAATTGTTGAGAAGCAACCAAGCGAAAAGCGCTTATTCACAATGGATTTTTCTGCCCTCATGGCTACGGCAGAAACCATTGACAGCGTTCCGGTTGTTGTGAGCGAGACCGATTGCGGAGGCACCTCTGACTTGACCATCACAGGTGTCTCCGTAGACGGTCAGATTGTGTCCATGTGGATTGAAGGTGGTACTGACTTGACCATGTACCGCATTCAAGTAAACGTGGATACTAGCACCGGCCAAACCCTGGCTGGTGACGGCAAGCTCAAAGTGAGCGGTAGATAGCCGTGCCCCCTGAGTGTGATGGACTAACACGGTGGTTTCCTAAACCATAGAAACAGGTTCGATTCCTGTAGGGGGTACTAAGATGATTCCTAAAAAAGACTTGCGTATAGAGACCATACGAGGCAAAGGCCCAGGTGGTCAACACAAAAACAAAACAGATTCCATGGTGCGTGTAACCCACATTCCAACTGGGATTGTTGTGTCTGTAGATGGCCGACACCAGCACCGCAATCGTAAGCGCGCTATCGCTGAGTTGGAACACAGGCTACGTGAATCCAAGTTGCAGCAACAAGCGGCACAAAAAAAGGCGTGTAGAGACGCCAAGATTCACGACCGCACCACGGTTCGGACTTACGACTACAGTCGAGGGCTGGTCACAGACCACCGGACCAAAAAAACTGCTCCGATTAAGGCAATAATGCGCAAGGGTAAACTCGATTTACTACTAGACGCATAAGGGTTGCCCAATGGATTTGGACTCGGGTCTTCTGAGTAATTGGGCCTCACTGGAGAAATCCTTTGAGTGTAAACTGTCAAATTCGGTAAAAACTAAAGAGAAAGTAGGTTGTTGTCTAATTCCCAGTGGCAATTAGGACAAAGCGCTACCAAATTATCGGGGTGGTTTATCACACTTATTGGTGTGTTTAGGTCATATTCTGATATTGGCTTTTTATGTGCTGCTTCTACATGTTTGTCGTAATCACATTGTTCACAAGTGGTTCGATTTGCTTTACGTAAAATGGCCCTGGCGCGACTCCTAACCAAAGCGAAAGCACTGCTTTTATGGTGTCTGTGATATATTGCTTGTTGCAACGTCATGTCCCTACCATTTCTACAATTGGGACAGTAGCTCAATGTTGAGTTAATAGATTGGCCACAGCGCTTACATGACCCAGTTTTGCTACGTTTTGGATTTTGCTTATTTTGATATGAGACATTACAAGACCTAGAACAAAACTTGGGGTTGTTTGTTTCATTCCCACAATTTAGACAATTCATCTTAATTTCTCCATGTCAATACCGAGCGAAGCTATCGAACCATAATAGTATACACCAATTTATATGTTACTGTTCGATTGAACGTGTAGAGACTAGACGGCAGTCACCTGTGAAATGGTGAAGGTATAGTCCACGCCTGTACGAAAGTATAGGGTAGCGTGAAATCCGATGGCGGGGTTCGATTCCCCGGCGACCTACTTGACAAATGGGATTCATGTGCTATAATAGAGTACATGCCCTGCGAGTGTGATAGACAGCACGGCGGTCTTCGGAACCGCAAGACGGGGGGCAGAACCTCGGTGGGGTACTTTTCACGAGACGTTGTTCTTACCTAACAAGGAGCGAGAAGATGACTGTGGTACTATGGGACATTAACGTAAAAAAGCGTCGTCAAAATGACAACACTCCAAGCGAGAACCGCGCAACAAACTGGACCCTTGATGATTATTACAAGGTGGCCAAGCGTTGTATTGGCGCATTCGCCACTGGTTCTCTTGCCAAGAGCATGATGCAGGACGAAGATGCTCTTTCTTTCGTGGCCGAACACTTGATGATTGGCGCACACCGCTGGGATGAGACTAGGGGGCGTTCCCTACACAGCTATCTTAACCAATGTGCCATTTGGTGCATCAAGCGCTGGGTTAAGATACACAGAACCAATCCGCACGGCGCTGTTACATCGCTGAATGACGAAGCGTTCACTGATTCGCGCGTCCAGATGTACGAAATTACCGCTGATGACAAATCCGTCATGCCTGATGATGATATTTACAGCCAAGAAAACTCTATTGAGTTGGCGTCACTCATCGACAAGGCCGGTCTAACAGAACGTCAGTTGCACTGCATCGAAGTGGTGTATATCAAAGGTCAACGACCCACAGAAGTAGCTCGTGATTTGGGTATCAGCCGTCAGGCAGTAGACCAGTGTCTAACTAAAGGTATCCGAAAGCTGCGAGGTGCGATTGATGGGCAGGAAGAAACGCTTCTTAGGTGACCTTAAACGAGGTAAAACTGCCGAGCAATTGCTGGTTCAATTGCTAACTGATGCTGGATTGCCAAGCCGCGAAGATAAGCAGGCAAGGCAACAGTGGGATGTGGTTTCCCAGCATGAAGGCGCCGACATAACCACAGAAGTAAAGTTTGACGAGTACGAAAGTCGTAGCGGTAACGTTGCGATTGAAGTGTACAATCCTCGCCTCGGTAAGCCCTCTGGTGTTACGGCTACCGAGG
>Ga0180435_10001027_pt1 | contig 29370 bp, 27 predicted proteins | sample SS_ome_3_FD_132467 | JGI IMG/M metagenome (GOLD analysis project Ga0180435, IMG submission 132467) | Hypersaline lake sediment archaeal communities from the Salton Sea, California, USA - SS_3_S_1 metaG | ecosystem: Environmental > Aquatic > Non-marine Saline and Alkaline > Hypersaline >... | reverse complement strand
TCGTCCGGCGTCCAGAGCTCGCGCACGGCGAACGACGGGAACAACACGAGAGCGGCGAAGAACACGATAATCGCCATGTCGCCGGCGGGAGACCCGTTGGTCTTGAGTCGTTCTGTTTCCATTTTGGAACCCCTGTTCAGCCCCGGAACTTGTCATTTTCTACATTGGAAGCATTCTCTTGACGCCACCGTACACCGTTCGCCGCGACTGCAAGTATGTGAATCAGCAAGCCACACGTCAAGGCCCGAATCGCAGAGGCATCGACCACGAGGTCCGAAAACCGGTTATAAGACTACACATCTTCGGGTGAAGGACGCGTTAACGGCACATTACATTGCCGCAACGATGTTCGCGGTGGCGCGTACGCGGGCGCCCCGCATGCGGTTTCGCCCTGTCATCTGCGGCTTTCGTTGTTGAAGGCGCGGCCGGCGCGGCCTATAATTGCCGCGCTATGTCGGACACGCCGCAGAAACCGCTCATCGTCCAGGCCGACAGGACACTGCTCCTCCAGGTCGACGGCCCGCTCTACGCCGAGGCGCGCGACGCGCTCGCCTCGTTCGCCGAGCTCCAGAAATGCCCCGAACACATCCACACCTACCGCCTGACGCCGCTCTCGCTCTGGAACGCGGCCGCGGCCGGACATCCGGCGGACGAGGTCGTCGCCGCGCTCGAGCGATATTCGCGCTACGATGTGCCCCAGAACATCACCGCCGAGGTGCGCGACTACATGTCGCGCTACGGCCGCCTCCGGCTCATCCGGCGCGACGAACGGCTCGTCCTGACGTCCGAGATGCCCGAGCTTGTCGCTGAGATTTGGCACAACCGTTCGGTGCGGCCCAAGCTACTCCGGCTCCTCGACGACCGGAGCATCGAGGTCGTCCCCGTGCTTCGCGGGCACGTCAAGCAGGCGCTCATCAAGATCGGGTTCCCCGTCGAGGACCTCGCCGGGTACGTGACGGGCGAACATCTCGACCTGTCGCTCCGGAGCGCGACACTCGCCGGCGAGCCGTTCGCCCCGCGCGGCTACCAGTCCGAGGCGGCCGAGATATTCCACGCCGGCGGGAGCGAGCGCGGCGGCTCGGGCGTCGTCTGCCTGCCCTGCGGCGCCGGCAAGACGGTCGTCGGCATGTGCGCGATGGCGAAAATCGGGGCGCACACCATCATCCTCTGCACGAACATCACCGCCGTGCGGCAGTGGATGCGTGAGATTCTTGACAAGACGACGCTGACCGAAGACCAGGTCGGCGAGTACACCGGCGAGGTCAAGCAACTCAGGCCCGTCACGATCACCACGTACCAGATTCTCACGTGGCGGAAGAAGAAGGGCGGCGAGTTCCCGCACTTCGACATCTTCGACAAGATGAACTGGGGCCTCATCATCTACGACGAGGTCCACCTCCTGCCCGCCCCGGTGTTCCGGCTCACCGCCGAGATACAGGCGCGGCGCCGGCTCGGGCTGACCGCGACGCTCGTCCGCGAGGACGGCTGCGAGGACGACGTCTTCAGCTTGATAGGCCCGAAGAAATACGACGTGCCGTGGAAGGTGCTCGAGAAGCAGGGCTGGATCGCGGCGGCCGCGTGCACCGAGGTGCGCGTCGATATGCCGCAGGACATGCGGCTCGAATACGCGCTGGCGCCGCCCCGGACGCAGGTGCGGCTCGCCGCCGAGAACCCGATGAAACTGCCCGTCGTCCGGCGCCTCGTCGAGCGGCACCGCGGCGACCGCGTCCTCGTCATCGGCCAATACCTCGCGCAGCTCGACGAGATCCGCGATGAGCTCGGCGCGCCCATCATCACCGGCCGGACGTCGAACCGCGAACGCGAGCGCCTTTACGAGGACTTCCGGACCGGCGCCATTCCGCTCCTCATCGTGTCGAAGGTCGGCAACTTCGCCGTGGACCTGCCCGACGCGAACGTCGCGATCCAGGTGTCCGGCGCGTTCGGCTCGCGGCAGGAGGAGGCCCAGCGGCTGGGGCGCATCCTGCGGCCGAAGTCCGAGGGCACCGCGGCCCGGTTCTATGCGATCGTGACCCGTGACACCAAGGACCAGGACTTCGCCGCCAACCGCCAGCTCTTCCTGACCGAGCAGGGCTACTCATACGAGATACGCGCCGCCGCTGAAATCGAACCCGGACTCGCAGACACGATGAAGGGAGTCGTCGAGTGAAGCTGGACCAGTTTCTCGGGGGCCTGAGCGTCGACCAACTGCGGGAGCTGGCCGACGTCTGGACACCGGACGAGGCGATGTCGAGCTCGAAGTCCGCGCTCTTCCGAGCGCTCCGGACGGAGATGACGCGGCCCGCCCGGGCCGCGCGCTGCCTGGAGTTTGCGGACACGTTCGGACGCGGGATCGTGCGGAAACTGCTCCGGTCCGAGGACGTGTCGCAGTCGGTGGCCGTGCTCGCGGCCAGCGCGTCGGCGCGGCCCAAGTCGCTCGAAGAGGCACGCGCCGCCGTCACGGAGCTCGGGGCGATGGGGCTCGTGTGCGTCGAGTCCGAGAAGCGATGGGAGGCGTACGGCTCGGCGAAGGTGAGCATCCCGGACGAGCTCGTCGCGCCCCTGCGCGCGGCGACCGGGATAGACGACCGCTCGTGGGAACAGATACTCAACCTGTCGGACCACCTCGCGGCGCTGTCCGGCAAGGAGCTCGCCGCCCTGCTCAAGAAGCTGGGCATCGGGCGCGAGGCCGGGGCCGCGCTTGAGGATATGGTCGCCCGTCTGGCGGAGCCGGCGTCGTGTATGGAACGAATCGGCTCGCTTTCGCCGGAAGTGCGCGAGCTTGTGCTGGCCGCCGTGCACGACCGCGCCGGGATTGTGCCGGTAGCCGCACTGGGCAAACTGGGGATGGAGCCGCCCGGCAAGGCGGCCGCGGCCGCCCTGCGCCGTCAGCTCGAATCGAGCGCGGTCGGCACGATCGGCGACGTGTCGCTCCTTCAATACGGGATCGACCTCGACGGCAGGGTGCTCGTCGTCTTCACCGAGGTGGCCGAGGCGCTCCTGTCGGCGCCCCCCGACGGCGACGTCAACCTGCCGGACCCCGTCGGACCGGACTTCCTGCTCGACCTGTCGGAGCTGGTCGCGTCCGTCCGGGAATCGGGCGCGAAGCTGAAGGCGTCCGGCGCGCTCACCGGAGCGGCCGCGCATCGGATCATCGCCAAGCTCAACCGCCCGGAACTGCCGTTGACGGACGCCGCCGACCTCCTGGACCTTCGCCTCGCGTGCGCCGAGAAGCTGGGCCTGATCGAGCGCGTCGGCGACTCGCTTGCCGTGCGGCGTTCCGCGTGGCGGTGGGAGCGGCGGTCGTACGAGGAGAAGGCGGCCGACCTCTTCGGCCAGATTGGGTTCGCGCTTCCGGCGCCGCATTCGACACACCATCACGACGGGCTGTGCGAGACCGCGGCCGGCCTGCTCCGCTCGATGAGGCCGGGCGAGTGGCGCCGCGGCGGGGCGCTGGCCCACGTCGCCATGCGCCGGTACCTCGCGGGCCTCGGCTCGTCGGGCCTGAGGGAGCGAGTGCAGGAGGACGTCCACGACGTCGCCAAGTACGTCCTGCCCCCGTTCCCCGGGCTGAGCCAGCTCGGCTCGCACTTGCATAAAAGCGTCGTGCTCGAGGCGTACGCGATGGGCGTCCTGGACCTCGCCGTGGCCGGCGGGCGTGCGACGGCCGAGCGGCTCGGCGACTTCGGGTCCGTCGCGGCGGGCCGGGCCGCCGACGGCCGGGCGCCGGCGAAGCTCATCGCGAGCGCGGATTTCGAGGTCATTATCCTGCCGGAGGGAAACACGACCCGGCTGCGCTACGAGATAGGCCAGTTCGCCGCCCGCGAGAAGTTCGAGCAGACCGCGCACCTGCGGATCACCAAGGAGCGCGTCGAGGAGGCGGTCGTGCGCGGCCTCGACGCGGACGACATGGTCCGGCTTCTCCTGGAGCATTCCCACACCGGCGCGGTTCCCCAGAACGTCGAGGCGTCGATTCGGGGCTGGGCCGGGCGCGTCCGCGTCGCCACGGTCGAGGACGTGCACGTCTTCGAGCTAGGCGACGAGGAGTTGCTGGACGTCGTTGCGGAAATGCCGGCGCTGAAGGAGTTGGTCGTGCGGCGTGTATCGCCGACGGCGCTGGCGCTCGCCGAATGGCCGAGCGACCGCAAGCTCCTTGCCGACCTTTGCCGGCTGGGCGTCTATGTGCGGTGAGCCGTCGCGTTGACTTTGCGCGCCGCGGCCCGTATCATTCGGGCTCGCAGGAGCGGCGGACGACGAACGACCGGTTCAAGGAGGACGGCTTGGACGTTGAAGAAAAAGAGCGCCCCATCAAGGTCGACATCCTGACCGTCGGCCTGATGCAGACCGCGTGCTACGTCGTGGCCGACAAGGAGACGGACGGGCTCCTCGTCATCGACCCCGGCGGCGACGCGGAGATGATCCTCGAGTCCGTCAGCATGACGGGATGCGAGCCCGCGGTGATCGTCAACACGCACGGCCACGGCGACCACATCGCGGCCAACGGCGCGCTCAAAAAGGCCTACCCCGACGCGCCCCTGTGCATACATCGCGCCGACGCCGACATGCTGACAGACCCGGAAAAGAACCTTTCGGCCCTTTTCGACATGCCGGTCACGTCGCCCCCGGCCGACCGTCTGCTGGCCGAGGGCGACGAGATGTCCGTCGGGGAAAACACACTGAGCGTCATTCACCTGCCGGGCCACACGCCCGGCGGCATCGGGCTCTACTGGCCCGGCACGGACGTCGTCGCGGGGATGCTCTTCTGCGGCGACACGCTCTTCGCCGGCGGCGTCGGCCGCACCGACTTCCCCGGCGGTGACGAGAAGGCGCTGATGGCCTGCATTCGCGGGAAGCTCTTTACGTTGCCCGACGATACGTTCGTGCTGCCCGGCCACGGACCGGCCACGACGATCGGGCGGGAGAAACAGACCAATCCCTTTTTCACGTCCGGCTGAACCAGCCGGGACGCAAGGAGGTGTGCGATGTCCGAGAAGAAAGTCGACGAGGCCTGGAAACAGCAGGCCCGCGAGGAGAAGAAGAAGCTGGCGTCGGACCGCCCGGAAGGTCCGCCCGAGGCATCCCTGTCGCTGATCGTCTCGTCGTTCGTGGCCCAGGCCCTCATCGCGCTTGGCGAGATGGAGAGCCCGGTCGACGGGAAACGAACGCGCGATCTCGAAGCGGCGAAGTTCAGCATCGACCTGCTCCAGGTGCTGTCGGACAAGACGAAGGGAAACCTTGCCGACGAGGAACAGCAGATGTTGCAGGGAGCGCTTTACGACCTGCGCATGCGATACGTCCAGGCCAGTTCCTGACGAGGCCCATGCACACGCAGAAGAGCGACGAAGAACACATGGCGCTGGCGCTCCGCGAGGCGGCGCTCGCCCTCGAACGCGACGAGGTCCCCGTGGGCGCCGTCATCGTGCGCGACGGCCGCGTCATCGGCCGCGCCCACAACCAGCGCGAATTGCTCGGCGACCCGACCGCGCACGCCGAGATGATCGCGATCACCCAAGCGGCCGAAGACGTCGGCAACTGGCGGCTCGAAGGATGCACGATGTACGTCACGCTCGAACCATGCGCCATGTGCGCCGGCGCCGTCGTCCTCGCGCGTCTGCCGCGGCTCGTCTTCGGCGCCCGCGACCCAAAGGCCGGAGCGGTCGGCACGCTGTACGACATCCCGCGCGACCCGCGGCTCAACCATGCCGTCGAGGTGACCTCCGGCATTCTCGAACAGGAATGTTCCGAAATCCTTACCGAGTTCTTCAGGCGGAAGAGGGGCCGCGCTGGAACGGAATGAGGATACTTCAACTCATCACCGGGCTGGGGCGGGGCGGGGCGGAACAGGTCGTGCTCGACCTCGCCACGCGCCTTGACCGGGGGCGCTACGAAAGTTCCGTCTGCTCGATCCTCGACGTCTCCGGCCGGCAGGGCGCATGCGTCGGCCGGCTCAGGGAGGCGGGCGTCAACGTCATCTCGCTCGGGCTCACGCACAAGCGCCAGTTGCGCCGCGCGATGGCGCTGCGCCACGTACTGCGCGACCTGCGGCCCGACATCCTTCACTGCCACATGTTTCACGCGAACGTGCTGGGCCGCTGGGCGGGCAGTCGCGCCGGCCTGCGCAACATCATCTCGACCGTGCACATCGCCGAGCGGCGGTGGCGGCCGTGGCGGTTCTGGCTCGAGCGGCAGACCGACCGGATGGGCGCGGTCACCGTCTGCGTGTCGAAGGCGGCGCTGGAGTTCCACTCGCGGAAGACGGGCGTTCCGCGCGAGCGGCTCGTCGTCATCCACGACGGGGTCGATACCGCGAGATTCGCCCGGCCCGCGCGGCCGCGCGGCGCGGTCAGGGCGGAGCTTGGCATCGGGCCGGACGCGAAGGTCGCGGGGAGTGTCGGGCGGCTGGACCCGCAGAAGGGCTACCGCCACCTGGTCCGGGCGTTCGCGGCCATCCTCGAGGAAATCCCCGACGCCCACCTGGTAATTGCGGGCGACGGTCCCGAGCGTGCCATGCTCCGGGCGCTTGCGAACGTGCCGGGCCATGCGGGCCGCGTTCACCTCGTCGGGGCGCGCTCGGACGTTCCCGACTTGCTACACGCGTTCGACGTGTTCGTCATGCCGTCGATTTACGAGGGGTTCGGGCTGGCGCTTGTCGAGGCGATGGCGGCCGGGGTGCCGGTCGTGGCGTCGGCCGTGGATTCCCTGCCTGAGGTGCTGGGCGCGGACGAGCCGGGCGGCGCGGCAGGGCGCCTTGTGCCGCCGGCGGACCCCGCCGCCATCGCGTATGCTGTTTGCGAAGCGCTCAGGAATCCTGATCCCGCGCAGGTCGAGCGGGCGCGCGCCCGTGCGAGCGGTCAGTTCGACGTTGCGCCGATGGTCGGGAAGTACGCGGGACTCTACGACTCGCTTGCCGGTCAGATGGCGGCGAGCCAGCCGCCGTCGGCGTAGATGACCTGGCCGGTGATGAAGTCCGCCGCGCGTGAGGCGAGGAAGACGGTCAATCCGGCGAGGTCCTCCGGCTCGCCCCAGCGCCCGAGCGGCGTCTCCCCTTTCACCCACTTGTCGAACGCGGGATCGTTCTGGAGCGGTTCCGTCAGTTTCGTCTTGAAGTAGCCGGGGCCGATGGCGTTGACGTTTATGCCGTGCGGCGCCCACTCGACGGCCAGGGCCTTCGTCAGTTGGGCGACCGCGCCTTTGCTGGCGGTGTAGGCCGCCGTGCCCGGCCGCGCGACCTGGCTCATCAGCGAGGCGACGTTGACGATCTTGCCGCCCCGGCCGGCGCTCATCATGTGCCTTGCGACCTCGCGTGAGAGGGCGAACAGACTGCGGACGTTGACGGACATTATCGCGTCCCAGTCTTCGAGCGGCATCTCGGTTGCAGGGGCGCGGCGCGTGATGCCGGCGTTGTTCACGAGGATGTCCACGGGTCCGGCCTGGGCTGTGATGCGGCCGACGAGGGCCGGGATTCTCTCGGCGTCGGCGATGTCGAACGGATGGACGAACGCCCTGCGGCCCAGGGACTTGGCCTCGTCCGCCGTTTCGTCAAGCTCGTCTTTCGATCGCGCGACGAGCGTGAGGTCGGCGCCGTGTTCGGCCAGCGCGAGCGCCATCGCGCGGCCCAGGCCTCGCCCTGCTCCGGTGACGAGGGCGACCTTTCCAGTGAGGTCCCAGAGACTCCCGTTCTTTCCTGCCAAAGTGTGCTCCTTTGCTTTCCGTGCGTGGTTTCCAGAGTATACTCGGATGAATGCCGCGTTGAAAGGCCCGGGCGGAAATCAGTCCGGCGGCGTTCTTGTGAGCCGCGAATCTGTTTTTCCTTGAACGACACTTGAACGAGTTGCGCTGGTGACGGTATAATTTACGGTCGTCAGGAGGGCTCGCTTCATGATGGAAAGAATCCGCACGCTGATCTGGTATGGCGTTGTAATTCTGCTGATCATAATCTGTTACCACGTCGCCAGCAGTTACGCGGTGGCGCTCGTCGACGAGAAGTTCATCGCAATGAAGCCGACGATCCAGCCCAACGGCGTCTGTTTTCTGAACCGCAAGCCCGCGGGGATATCTTCGTTGGCTACGGACGATGTTGTTGCTTTCAACGCGTTCAACGGGCGGGAGGAGGTGCGGCTGTTCGCGCGCGTGCTCGCGGCTTCCGGCCAGATGGTGTCCATCCGCGGCGGCCGGTTGCTTGTGGATGGCAACGACACGGCCGGGGCGCCGCGTGGTCTGGAGGCGCTCGAAACGGGAAGCATGATCGTCCCGAGGGAAACGGTGTTCGTTGTTTTTGACGCCGCGAACGCCATGCCCCTTTCTCTTTCCAAACGACTGGTGCCTTTTCGCAATATCATCGGGCGGGTGATGAACAAGTGACGACGAACGAATACCGCTGGATCGTGAGCGGCCAGATCAGCGGGATAGCGCTGTTGGGCCTGATCTCTATCATAGTGGTTTTCGGCGCGATGCCGAAGTATAGCGCGAGAGCAAACCTGAGGGAGGCCATCGACCGTTACGAAATCGGCACGGACGCGTCGGCGCGTGAGGCGGAGCAGGCGCTGGACGAGGCGCTTGCGCGCGATCCCGACATGGTGCCGGCCCTCGCGTTGAGAGGCCGGATCGCACTCGGGAAGGACAACCTTGATATTGCGCGCGACGCGTACAAGAAACTGGCGCGTGTCTGTTCGACCAGGAGGTTGTCCGGCGCATCGGCGTTGAACGGCCTCGGTTGTGTAATGCTTTCCGAGGCGCAGAACGCCGGCAAGAACCGCCAGGAGCGCCTGGCGGAGGCGTATCAGACGTTCCTGAAGGCGATCAGCATGGACCCCGGCGACGGCGACGGCCACGTGAATGCGGCAATATGCAAACTGCACATGGGCGATCCCCTCGAGGCCGCCCGGCACCTGGCGGCCGGCCGCAGGACGAAGAGCGTGAGTTATGATTCCCTAGTGATGTACCACGCGGCGGTCGGCTCGATGCTCGCGGCCGCTTCTGCGGAGGGCGGGCGCGCGGCGGCCCTGGTCGCCAGGGAGTTCAACGACTCCGATCCGGAGCTTCGGAAGACCGGCCGGATGTTGTTCCGGGCCGTGGCGGAGTTTGAGATGGCGAGCGAATTGGCGCTCCCCGGCAGGTCGTGGGACGAACTGCAAGTCAGGAAGGCGCTCGTGGAGGCGAAGCTTCTCGCCTGGGCGCCACTCGGCAGGGAGCAGTCCGCCGAATACCGCAACGATATTCTCGGCGTACTGGCGAAACAAGAGCACCTGCTGTCCGCCGAGCAGAAGCGACTTCTGTACGTGGTGATTGCGGTATCGAGCAGGCGGGGGGCGTACATCCAGCAGGCCGCGAAAGCGACGGAGAAAGACGGCAGAACGGGCCGGCTCTCGCCGGAAACGAGTTTTTATATGGGCGTGGCGCTGTGCCATCTCGCCGAATCGGAGCGCCAGGGCTCCCTGCAGGCGCAGATGCGGGCGAATGCGGCCGACTACCTGCTCGCCGCGCTGGCCGGGCCCGGCCTTGCGGCGCGGCAGCGCCTGCGGGCGCTGTCCGATCTTGCCGTCATCCGCTGGTACGCCAAGGATTTTCCGGGAGCTCTCAAGCACGCCGCCGAAGCCGCTGAAATACTGGCCGGACTGGAGAAGAGCGGCGACGCGCCCGACGGCTTCGAAAGGGGCGGTTTTCATCGAAACGCGGGGGTGATCCGGTACGAGAACGGCGAGCGGGACGCATCGGTGACGGCGTTCGACAAATCGATCGGAGCCGACCCGCAACAGACGGACGTGGGCCTGTTCCTGGCGAAGATGAGACGCGAGCCGATAATCGATGACATCCGCACGATGACGGTGGAACAACTGCCGCCGTCGATGCCCGTCGTCACGGCGAAGGTGGTGTCCGGAGGAGCCGTGGCCGTGCGGAAAGAGGACATCTCGGTCGAGATAGACGGCGAGAGCGTCGCGTTCATCACGGCCGGCCCCGGCGGCCGGATTTATGCTCTGCCCCGCAACGGGTTGGCGGAAGGAACTCACACCATCAAGGTCGCCGTCAGCGCGGCCGGCAAGAGCCCGGTCGTCGAGACGAAAACGTTCGATCTTGCCTACGGCGTCGAAATCATGAACCCGGAAGCGAAGGGCGACTGACAATGTTGTGCCCGAAGTGTGAGACGGAAAACGCGATCGGCGCCACCTACTGCGTCGGCTGTGGCGAGAAACTTGAGATCACCGACGAAGGCGCCCGCGTCGCGGCGCTGGAATCGGTCCGCCACGACGCCTGGGAGAAGACGTCCAAAGCGCTGAACCGCACGCTCTCCCTCTTCTTCCTGGTCTTCGTGTTGTCGCTGATCTTCAACGCGTATGCGAGCAGGCCGATAACCGCGGAGTTCAACGCAACCGCGGCGTTTCCGCCGGCGACGCCGCTGACGCTCGACGCCTCGTTCATAAAGCCGCATCGACTGCCCGTGCCCGATGTGCCCGACGCCCCGCCCCTCGTCGCCGACCGGAACAGCGAGGCTGCCATTCTTGCCGACCTGGCATCGGCGGCTCGCGACCGGCTCGACTGCTCCGTGTACCTCAAGGACGGCGGCGTGATCCCCGGCGTACTCCTCTCGCGCACCGAAGATGAGATACGCCTGATCACCAAGACGGGCTGGGGGACGCCCATCAAGGTGTACGTGATCAAGATCAGCAACATCGACTTCGAGCAAAGCACGTTCCCCGAATGACGCCTGCGGGCTGAATCGGGCGCGGGCATTACCGATAAGATGAGAAGCGCGAGCATGTTGTGCCGGCCGGACAAGGCCCGGAGGGAAATCCATGTGCGGGATCGTCGGGTACGTCGGGAACAGAGCGGCCGCCGAAATCCTCATCGAGGGGCTCAAGCGGCTGGAATACCGCGGCTATGATTCGGCCGGGGTCGCCCTCGTCCGGGATGGCGGCATCGACTGCGTCCGCGCCGTCGGCAGGATAGCCGAGCTCGAGACGAAGCTGGGCGGCGGCGTTTTCGAGGGGACGCTCGGGATCGCGCACACCCGCTGGGCCACGCACGGCGCGCCGAACGAGGCGAATGCGCATCCGCATTGCGACTGCTCCGGCTCGCTCGCCGTCGTCCACAACGGCATCATCGAGAATTACGGCGTTCTCAAGACCGAGCTCATCGGCCGCGGGCACGAGTTCCACAGCGACACGGACACCGAGGTGATCGCGCACCTTGTCGAAGAGAACCTGAACGGCGATTTCTGCGAGGCCGTGCGGAAGGCGCTGACGCGGCTCGATGGCACATACGGCCTGGCCGTCGTCTCGGCCCGCTTTCCGGGCCAGCTCGTCGTCGCGCGAAACGGCTCGCCCCTCGTCGTCGGGATCGGCGAACGCGAACACATCGTCGCGTCCGACGTTTCCGCGATAATACAGCACACGCGTGAGATCGTGTACCTCGACGACAACGAGATCGCGGCGATCGACGCGCTCGGCCTCCACATCCGCACCATCGACAACGCGTTCGTCCAGAAGCGCATCGAGCAGGTCCACTGGGACCTCGCGGAGGTCGAGAAGGGCGGATACGACCACTTCATGCAGAAGGAAATCCACGAGCAGCCCGAGTCGATGGAGAACGCGATGCGCGGGCGGATCGACCTCGAGGCCTCGGAGCCGGTGCTGGGCGGGCTCGCAATGCACAGCGACCTCCTGCGCGGCATACGCCGCATCGTCATCTCGTCCTGCGGCACGTCCTACCACGCCGGCCTCATCGGCGAGTGCATGTTCGAGGAGTTCTGCCGCATCCCCGCCGAGGTCGAGTACGCGTCGGAGTTCCGCTACCGCGACCCCATCCTCGAGGACGGGACCGTCCTTCTGGTCATCAGCCAGTCGGGCGAGACGGCCGACACGCTCGCGGCCCTTCGCGAGGCCCGCCGCCGGGGCGTGCCGGGCATCGGCATCTGCAACGTCGTCGGCAGTACCATCGCGCGCGAGACCGACTGCGGCGTGTACCTGCACGCGGGGCCCGAGATCGGCGTCGCCTCGACCAAGGCGTTCACGTCCCAGCTCGTCGTCCTCTACCTGACGGCCCTGTATTTGGGGCGGCATCGCGGCATTTCGTCCGAAAAGGGGACCGAGATGCTGACGGCGCTCGCCGCCATCCCCGACCACGTCCGCGCCATCTTCGAGTACGAGGACCAGATAGTCGAGATTGCCGAGCAGTACAAGGACTCGGAGCACGCGCTCTACCTCGGCCGCGGGTACAACTATCCCGTCGCGCTCGAGGGGGCGCTCAAGCTCAAGGAAATCTCATACGTACACGCCGAGGGCTATCCCGCGGCCGAGATGAAGCACGGCCCCATCGCCCTTATCGACAAGAACATGCCCGTCGTCTGCATCGCGACCAGGGACGGCGTCTACGACAAGGTCGTCAGCAACATCGAGGAGGTCAACGCCCGCGGCGGCCAGGTCATCGCCATCGCGACCGAGGGGGACGAGGCAATCGCCGACAAGGCCGCGCACGTCTTCCGCGTGCCCGCCGTCCCGCCCGCGCTGACCCCGCTCCTGACCGTCGTCCCGCTCCAGTTGCTCGCGTACCACATCGCCGTGATGCGCGGCTGTGACGTCGACAAGCCCCGCAACCTCGCCAAAAGCGTCACGGTCGAATAGGGCTGTACGCAGTTCCCCGGAACTCCCATGTCCGCAGGGCGGGCAAGCCCGCCGTATCTGTTCCGCCGTTGTAGTCCTATATGGAATGCGCGCAACAGTCTCCTGCTCCGCAGGAGCGGACCTGCGCCACTTCTACTGCTTGGTTGGCATCTCCTGTGTATTCGCCGCTGTCGGCGGCCCCTTGAAGAGCGAGTATATTTCCGTCGTCAAGTATTCCTTGCCTTTATTTTTCATCTTCTTTTCAACAGCCTTCGCGGCGGAATCGAGTTGATAGATAGTGAGGTATTTCTTCTCGTCGTCCGCGACGAACTTCGCATGCTTGTAAAGGTAACCATTGCGCACGTCGAATACGAGGGCTTCCGCTTCGTAGTGGTAGCTTACATTCAAGAACGGTGTAACGAACACAGGCACAATAAGAACGTTGAAAAAGACCCACGCGTTTGGATCCTGCTGCTCTTCAAAACGCGAACCTACCAGGACCACAACATCACATTGGGCCCTCGCGGCAAGCAACCGAACCGCCTTGAGGTCAATCGGACGGGGCGCCGCGTAGTAAAGATAGTTGTCGCTGAAATATGGACGGGAGCCCTCGATCAGCGCCTTCGGGATTTCGTAGGAACCGAAGACGCCGGGACGTGGCTGAATCAGGGAAAGCATCAGGCCGCCGGTTCCCATGTTGTACCATGCCAATTTCACGGGCAGCCGGATTTGCGGCTGCGCCTCGAAGGCCTTACGTATGTCTTCGTCGGTAATACTGCGATAATCGTTGGGGTCATAAGTCGTCGTTGGAACGTACGACATCTTGTGCGACGAACATCCTGCGATAAGCAGAAGACAGCCCATGGCCCACGAAAAGCGTTTCATCTTCTTGCCTCCTCTCGGTGAGCGCGGACGAGGACCCAAACGCCACGCGTGAGTCCTTCACCCGGGCGAATTGGCATCCCCCGTGCATTTGCCCCTGTCACCGCTCGGTCAGTGTCTCGCTGACCTTCATTCCGAAGTGGCGGCCGCCCTCGGTGATGTGGGCGAGGACCTCGTCGCCGGGCTTGGCGGCGGCGACGGACAGCGCTCCGCCGTCGGGCCGGGTCAGCCGGACGGTCTCGGCGTTCTGCATCACGAGCCCGAACTCGCGCTTCCCTCCCTCGAACTCGACCTCGGCGCGGACGAGCAGGAGCGGCCGCCGCTCGACCTTGCACCGGCCGACGTACGCCAACTGCGTCGTCCCGCCGCACCCGACGACCATCACCGGGTCGCCCGACGAGAGGTCGGACAGGTAGACGGTCCGCCCGCCGGGCACGAGCACGTAGGCGTGTACGGCGCCGGCGTTGACGCGGAACGGGCGGGTCGCCACGTACGGCGACGGGATGGTCTCGGAGTGAACCAGCAGAAAGGCGTCGCTCGAATTGCCGACGAGCATGCCCTCGCCCGGCCGCATCTGCGTGCACGAGTCGATGCAGACGCGGTCGCCCATCCCGAGCTGGATGACCTGTGTCACCTTCGCCGTGACGAGCGGGACCTTGTCCGTTATCCCCTTGACGGTGGCGACGGTCTTCTTGATCTCGCTGATGCTCTGGCTCTTGAGCAGGACGCCCTCGACGCCTTTTTCGAGGATGCCGGTCATCAACTGCGCCTCCTCGGCGGTCTTGACCTCGACGAAGATGCGGTCGCGCTGCGCGAGCAGGTTCTCGATGGGGATGACCTTCCAGTCGCGCATCCGGAGCACGGCGACCTGTTCGCGCGGCATTCTCGCGACGCGCTGTTCGTCGGCCTTGTTCGTGACCTCGACGAGGACGGCGTCGGCGCCGAGCTTGATGTCGCCGTCGGGCGCAACGGTGCGGATGCGGCCGAGCTCATGCGTGCGGGCGGTCTGGCCCTCGGGCACGACGACGGCGTCGGCCCCGGCCTCGAGCGCGGCCGTGACGATGTCCCTGCTCCAGGGGTCCGCGTTGACCCATACGGTTTTCACTTGTCGGCTCCTTTACTTTGATGATTCGAGGAACTCGAGCGCCTCGTCGACGCTTGCGTTCTTGTGGACGATCATCGCGATGGCCGCGACGATGCGGTCGGGCCGCTCGTGCTGGAACGCGTTGCGTCCTATCGAGACGCCCTTGCCGCCCGCTTCGAGCGAGCCGGCGACCATATCGAGTATCTCGCGGTCCGTCTCCATCTTCTCGCCGCCCGCGATGACGACGGGCACCGGGCACCCCTCCGTCACCTCGTGGAACGTGTCGGGGCTTCCCGTGTAGACGCACTTGACGATGTCGGCGCCGAGCTCGGCCCCGACGCGCGCCGCGTGCTTGACGTACTTCACGTCATACGGGTTCGTGATCTTCTCGCCGCGGGTGTAGATCATCGCGAGGAGGGGCATGCCCCACGTCGTGCACGTTTGCGAAACCTGGCCCATGTGATCGAGCATCTGGGGCTCGGTCTTCGCGCCGAGGTTAACGTGGATCGAGACGGCGTCCGCGCCCATCCTGATGGCCTCCTCGACGGTGCAGACGAGCACCTTCTCGTTCGGGTCGGGGCCGAGCGACGTGCTCGCGCTCAGGTGGATTATGAGGCCGACGTCCTTGCCACTGCCCCGATGGGACGGCGGGACGGCCCCCTTGTGCTCGATGATGGCGTTTGCGCCGCCGTCGACCACCATCTGGACCGCGGCCGAGAGGTTGAGCAGGCCGGGGATCGGCCCGACGGTCGTCCCGTGGTCCATCGGGATGATGACGGTCCGGCCCGATTCGCGGTTCACGATGCGTTCCAGTCTGACAAGTTTACCGAGCACGGCGCGGCCTCCTGTGTGTTGTCTGGCGAGGAGAAATCGGCTAGTCGCCCATATCATAATCCTCGCACCGGCGGGGTCAAGCGAAAATGCGTACCCGTGCGATTGACACCATTTGCCCGCGGGCTTATCATTGACGCATCGGGCGAACGGGGTTCTTGGTTTCGCCCAGACTTGCCGGGAAGACCAGGATGGCCCAACGCAAGCATTCCGCCGTGTCGATGGAACGTTTCGGGCGGCGGCTGCGCGCGGGCGTTTGCTTGTGCTCGGCCGCGGCGGCGGTGTTCGTGGCGTCGGGCTGTGGCCGGACGGCGCTCGAAGACGTGGACGAGGCGCGGCTCGCCCGCGGCTCGCCCGAGAAAGAGCGGCTCCTCACGCGGGCTCTCGAAAAGGACCCGACGCTCCGGGAGGCGCGCTACGCGCGGGCGCTCGTCCGAGCGCACGAGGGAAAGTACGCCGAAGCTCTCGCCGACTACGACGTCATCCGCGAAAACACGAGGTCGGCCGAGGGGCTGGCGCACCTCTCCCACCTGCGCGGGCAGGTGCTGGAACGGCTCGGCAGGTTCGCCGATGCCATCGACAGCTACACGACGGCGCTCGACTACGACCCCGGCGTGTTGACCCCGCTCATCGCGCGCGCGCGGGCGCAGTTTGTCTCCGGGAGATACGATCGGGCGATGCTGGATTACGATGCGATGCTGAACTGGGCGCTCGGCCACGACGGGGCCCGCGGCCGCGGCGACTGGCGGCTCGAGCGCGGGATCACCGCGTTCTGCGCCGGGGAATGGACCGTCGCGGCGGACGACCTCGCCGCGGCGGCCGGCGGCCTGCCGTCGTCCGAGGCGCGCGAGACCGCGTTCCTCAACCTCTATTTCGTCATGTGCCGCCAGGGCCGCAGGGAAGAGGCCGACGAGTTCTTCGCGCCGCACGCCGCAAAGACGTTCCCGCGCGACGGGGACCGGCAGGAGCCGGCGGAATGGACTCTTGTCGCGGTCTGGTACGCCGCGGGCCTCATCGACGAGGAGCGCCTGCTCAAGGCGTCCGAGGACAAGCGGAAGGACGTGGCCGCGCGGCAGACCGCCCGGGCCTATTACTACATCGGCGCGCGTTCCCTGGCGGACGGCGACAGGAGCCACGCGCTCGAAGCGTTCAAGAAGTGTCTCGAACACGACGACCCGGGCCTGTTCGAGCATCACATGGCGGACGTGGAGACCGACCGCCTCATCTGTGGCGGCAAGGCGGCCGGCGACTACATGGTCCCGGCCATGCGGGCCGCGACGTCGAAGGAAAAAATCGAGCTCTACACACAGGCGCTCCAGGTGGACCCCGGCTGCGCCGCCGCCCGGCTCGAGCGGGCGCTCCTGTATGTGCGGACCGGACGCGAAAGGCCGGCGATAGACGACTTCGCCCGGCTTCTCGAAATCTACGAGCGGCCCGCGGACGTCGCCGCGGCGCTGTCGTACCGGGCCGAGGCGCGCGCGCGGCTGGGCGAACACGACGCGGCCGTCGGCGACTACAGGAGAGCCGTTGAAACCGCTCCGGACCAGTGGCGGGCGCGCTCGGGCCTCGCGGACGGCCTGTGCGTCCTCCGAAAGTACGAAGAGGCGGCCGCGGTCTATGCCGAGCTTACGGAAGAGGTCGGAACCGGCCCCTTCATGCTTCGCTGGGAGGCCGGGCGCGCGTTCGCGCTCTCCTGCGCTGGCGAGTGGGAAGCCGCCGCCTCGGGGTTCCGGTCCGCACTCGAACGGGCGGGCGGGCTGTCGCTCTTGCGGGTGAACCTCTTCATCGCCGAATGCAAGCTGGGCGACGCGGTCGAGGCGGCAACGCGGCTCAAGACGTACGCGGTCACGCGGAAGGAGGCGGGCTGGCAGAACTTCGTCACGTGGTATGTCGTCGGGATGCTGGATGAGGCGAAGTTGCTCGGGCTTTCGGAGCACTCCGAGCCCGACGTGCAGGTCCGGCGCGCCTCGGCGGCCCACTACTACATCGGAGCCGTGCGGCTCCTGCGCGGTGAAAAGCCGGCGGCGCGGGCCGCGTTCGAGAGGTGCGTCGAGCTCGGCCGCGGCGCGTGGCCCGAGAGCTGGGAATACAGGATGGCGCTCGCGGAGCTCGCGAGGCCGGAACAATGGAGATGACGCCGTGAAAAGCATTCTGATTCACGCGACCTGCGCCCTCGTTCTCTGCGGAGCGGCGGCGCGCGGCGCCGGTGCGACCGCCGGCGATTACCTTGAGCTCGCACGCCACGCGCCCACTCCGGAACAGCGCCTCGAGCTCCTCGGCCGGGGGCTGGCGCTCAACCCGAACCACGTGCCCGCGCTTCTGCTCCGGGCGAGCACGCATCTGGAACTGGGGAACGACGAGCCGGCCCTCGGCGATTCCGCCAGGGCCGCCGAGCTTGTGCCGGACGATTTCGACGTCAACGTCCAGGCCGGCGCCCTGGCGGAGAAGCACAAGAAGTATGAGCTGGCCGCGCGGTTCATGGCCCGAGCCGTCGTGCTCGATGCGAGGGACCCGCGGCCGCGGGTCAGTCTCGTGCAGGCGCTCGTCAAGCTTCGCAGGGCCGACAAGGCCATCGCCCACGCCGACTATCTCGTCGAGCGCTATCCGCACGTGGACTTCCCATACTCCGTCCGCGCCGAGGCTTGTGAATGGGCGGGCCGTTACGACGACTCGATCAGCGACCTGACCACGCTCATCGAGCGCCACCAGGGCGACCGGCAGTACGTCGCCTATTACATGAGGCGATCCAGTTGCTACCGGGCGGTGGGCGACGGCCGCAAGGCGCTCGAAGATGCCGAGACCGTACTGCGGCTCGACGGGCAGGACCCGTACAACTACGCCGCGCGCGGGTGCGCCTATGAAGAACTCGGCGAGCTCCAGAAGGCGTTCGACGACTACCAGAGCGCGGCCGACCTGAGGGATGACGAGGAGTACCACAAGATATGGTGCTGTCTCATCCTCCGCAAGCTGGGGCGGCGCGAAGAGGCCGACAAGTTCATCCGCGACTACCTCAAGGAATCCGCGGAGCAGTTCAAGCAGGGCCAATGGATACACCCGGTGCTCAAGTACCTCGCGGGTGAAATGACCGAAGACAAGGTCTTCGAGCTCGCCCGGAACGAGGACCCCGAGACCAACCGCGAGCAGTTGTGCGAGGCGTACTACTACGTCGGAGCGTGCCACCTCGCCGCCGGAGACCTCGACAAGGCCGAGGACCTCTTCAATGAATGCCTCGACCAGCAGGTCAACAACTTCTACGAACACGGCTTTGCCATACGTGACCTCCGAACCACAGACAAACTCCGCAAGGAAGCGGCCGCGGCGGACGAGAAGGAAGGGGATCGTGACGAAGGTAAACGCGAGTAAGCGGGCGGGCGAACTCCGCGAGCTTATCAACGGCCACAACCACCGGTACTATGTGCTCGACGATCCCGAGGTCTCGGACGCCGAGTACGACCGGCTGATGCGCGAGCTTGAGGAAATCGAGTCCACGCACCCGGAGCTCGTGACGCCCGACTCGCCCACCCAGCGGATCGGGGCCGCGCCCGCCGAGGAGTTCCCGACCGTCGCGCACGCCGTCCCGATGCTCAGTCTCAACAACGCGATGGACGAGGGCGAGATACGCTCGTGGCACGAAGGCCTCGTGCGGCAGTTGGGGGAGGGCGCGCACATCGAGCTTGCCGCCGAGCCGAAGCTCGACGGGCTCGCGGTCGAGCTTGTCTATGAACGGGGCCTGCTCGCCGTCGGCTCGACCCGCGGTGACGGCGAACGCGGCGAGGACATCACCGGGAACATCCGTACGATACGGTCGGTCCTGCCGCGGCTCATCGAGCGCGAGCACAAGGCGCCCGCGCGGCTCGACGTACGCGGCGAGGTCTACATGCCCGTCCGGCAGTTCGATCAGATGAACCGCCGCCTGGCCGACGCGGGCGGGAAGCCGTTCGCCAACCCGCGGAACGCCGCGGCTGGCAGTGTCCGCCAGCTCGATCCGAAAATCACGGCCGCGCGGCCGCTCGACATATTCCTGTACGGCGTCGGCCGGGCCGACGGGGTCGAGTTCGAGACGCACTCCGAGTCGCTCGACTTCATCGCCTCGCTCGGGCTCAAGGTCGTGCGCGAGCGGACGGTTTGCCGGTCGTTCGACGAGGCGCTCGAATTCTACCGCGAGATGATGGGGAAGCGCGACGGCTTGCCGTACGAGATGGACGGCGTCGTGCTCAAGGTGAACGACCTTGCGCAGCAGCGCGAGCTCGGTGTGCGGTCGCGCAGCCCGCGCTATGCTCTCGCGTGCAAGTTCCCGCCGAGGCAGGAGACGACGAAGCTGGTGGGCATCACGGTTCAGGTCGGCCGGACGGGCGCTCTCACGCCGGTCGCCGAGCTGGAGCCCGTGCGCGTCGGGGGCGTCGAGGTCCGCCGCGCCACGCTCCACAACGAGGACGAGGTCGCGCGGAAGGACGTCCGCATCGGCGACACCGTCCTCATCCAGCGAGCCGGCGACGTCATCCCGGAAGTCGTCATGTCCGTCGCTGAGAAGCGCACGGGCAGGGAGAAGAAGTTCACGATGCCCGGCAAGTGCCCCGTCTGCGGTGCGGACGCGACGCGGCCGGAGGGCGAGGCGGTCCGGCGGTGCGTGGGCATCGCGTGCCCCGCGAAGCTGAAGGGCACTATCGAGGTCTTCGCATCGAAGGGCGCGATGGACATCGACGGCCTCGGGACGAAGCTTGTCGAGCAGATCGTCGACGGCGGCAAGGTGAAGGACCCGGCCGACCTCTATGACCTGACGCTCGAGGACTGGGCCGGGCTTGAACGCATGGCCGAGAAGTCCGCTCAGAATATCATGGACTCGCTGGAGGCCAGCAAGGGGCGCCCGTTGGGCCGCGTCATCTTCGCGCTGGGCATACGGAATGTCGGGGCGCACGTGAGCGACGTCCTCGCGTTGCACTTCGGCGCCATCGACGACATCCTGGCGGCCTCAACGGACGCGCTGGAGGCCGTGCCCGAGATAGGCCCCGTCGTGGCTCAGTCGATCGTCGAGTTCTTCGCGAACAAGGCGAACCGTCGTGTCATCGAGCGCCTGAAGAAGGCGGGCATCAGGTCGTTCGTCGAGAAGGCCGCCGTGAGGCCTAAGGGCGACACGTTCGCAGGGAAGACGTTCGTGTTCACCGGCTCGCTGGAGACGATGACGCGCGACGAGGCGGAGGAGAAGGTGCGGTCGCTCGGCGGCCGCGCGTCGTCGAGCGTCAGCAAGAAGACCGACTACGTCGTCGCCGGGCCGGGCGCGGGGAGCAAGCGCGCCAAGGCCGAGTCGCTCGGCGTCGCCGTCATCACCGAGCAGGACTTCCTCAAGATGCTGCGCTGAGATGCCTTGAAACGAGCAGGACGGTCAGGGCGCGGACGTGTGGGAGCGCAGGAGTTCGATGACGGGTTTGAAGTTCCTGCCGCTCGCCGCGGCGTCTTCCAGCGCGGCCCGGTCGACGAACGCATCGACGTTCATCGTGATGTCCGTGTCGTGCGCGGCCCCCCGCGCGGTGACGACGGCCAGGGCGAAGTCGAGCGGCGTGCGGCCGTGCTTGTCCTTTGCCGCGGTGTCGGCCCCGTGCCCGATGAGGCACTCGACGACGTCCGGGTTCGCGCCGAGGGCGGCGTAATGAAGGACGGACAATTCGAGCGAGCCCGTTTCGCGCGCGTTGACGTCCGCGCCTTTTGACACGAGCAGTTCCACGAGGTCCGTGCGGCCGAGCCGTGCCGCGGACATCAGGACGGTCGAGCCGAAGCCGTCCGCCGTGTTCGGGTCGGCCCCATTCTCGAGGAGCAGTGCCAAGATGTCGAGGCGGGGCCCCTTGCATTGAAAGATCCATTGAACGGCCTTGACGTCGCCGAAACTGCCGGTGGAGTTCACGTCCACGCCGCCATCGAGCAGGAGCTTGACCATGTCGAGGCGCCCGAGTCCGGCCGCGTGATGAAGCACGGGGATGCCGTTTTCGCTCTCGGCCCGAGCAAGCTCAGGCGCGTCCTTTAGGGCCGACTGGAACGACGCGAGATCGTTCTCATCGACCGCCTTGAAAAGCGTCGAACCCGAGATTTCGACCGGGCCTTTGGAGCACCCGGTCGATACGGCGGCGACGACAAGCAAGGCGGAGAACGCGACGTTTCGCATAGGAAAGCCCCTGATCGATATTGTTCAACGTACGGCCGTGTGCCCGGCCGGTGTCCGGGATTCTACACGGGCGGCGGACGCATGGCAAGCGCGGCGGCTTTTTCTGAGCACGCGCCCGTGTCCGCTTTGCCTGTCCTGGAGCGGCGAGTGCGAAAAAAAACGCCGCCCGTTGAACGGGCGGCGCCAGTGGTGTCTCTTTCTGTCAGCGAATCAGCCGAGCTTCTTGACGTTCGTGGCGCGGGGGCCCTTCTGGCCCTGCTCCACCTCAAACTCGACGCTCTCGCCTTCCGCCAACGACTTGAAACCCTCGCCGAGGATGTCGTTGTGGTGGACAAACAGGTCTCCGCCCTCGTCGGACGTGACAAACCCGTAGCCCTTGCTGTCGTTGAACCACTTCACCTTGCCAGTAGGCATTCTATGCCTCCTTCTGCAAACGGCACGTTGGATTCGCGAAAGGTACGCAGGTAAGCGTGTTTGATAACATCGCCCCCGTGAACCATGCAAACATGCCCGCCTGCCACACGGACCTCGCGACGGGAAGGGAAACACTTCCACAAAACCCCGCCGCGCCTTTCAACAACCGTGAGTATGACCCCGAGAATCGGGATTGTCAAGCGGATTCTCCGGATTTTTTGTGGGGACAGGGCCGGTGCGGGCCGTGCCTCGGCCGCCGTGGGTTCAGTGGTTTTTGTGATTTTTGGCCAATGGTTCTTGACACGCCGAAAAGTTTTGGTATTGTCTGCGAGTCGTCGTCGGCCCGCGTGCCGTTGTCTGGTTCTGTCGTGGCGCGGGGCGGGGGCGCATTTGTCAGAATTGATGTGTGCATTGTTGTGCTCATGATATAATGCACAGCAGGCCGGGGTTGCGTGTCAGGAGACGGCATGAGCGTCAAGTTTGTCACTCGGGAGAAGTTTCCCGAGTTCGTAGCCCGGGCCACCGAAGGCCACGAGCTTTACGGCCAGCAATCTTCGGACGGCGCGGACCCGCACATGCTGCGGCTCGGGCCGGAGCAGATCGCTCTCGGCGGGGCGCGGGCTGTCGAGCCAATCAAGTCCTTCCTCTTTCCCCCGCGTGAAGACCTCGGCGAATATTTCGCGGATGACAACGAGCCGGACGCTCCGGCCGTCGCGCTCGTGGGCGTCACGGCCTGCGACCTCCGCGCTCTCAAGGTGCTGGACCAGGTGTTCCTCGGCGGCGATTTCAAGGATCCCGGATATGAGAAGAGGCGACAGAATCTCCTCGTCGTTTCGATGGATTGCACTCGGCCGTTCGACGTCTGCTTCTGCACGTTCTTCGACGAGCCCCCTTACCCGAAAGACGGATACGACCTCAACCTCTCGCCGCTTGCGGGAGGAAAGGACGGCTATCTCGTGGAGGCAGGTTCCGAGAAGGGCCAGAAGCTTCTGACCGGTGAGGCCGGGCTCGCCGACGCCACGGCCGAGCAGATTGCGAAGCGCGACGAACAGCGCAAGCAGTCGGCCGAGGTCGTCGACCGGCAGGCGAAGGAGGCCGGCCTGACCGCGACCGAGGGGATCGCCGAGCGGTTCCAGAAGAGCCGCGACGACGACGCGGAGTTCTGGAAGAAGCACGCCGACAAGTGCGTCGAGTGCGGCGCGTGCAACTTCATCTGCCCGACGTGCCACTGCTTCCTGCTCGTGGACGTCGAGGAGAGCGGCAAGTTCAAGCGGTTCAAGGACTGGGACTCGTGCCTTTACCCCGCGTTCGCGCGCGTCGCGGGCGGGGCGAACCCACGCGGCCGGCGCGTCGAGCGCCTTCAGAACCGGTTCGAGAAGAAGTTCGACTTTCTGCCGTCGACCGTGGGGCTCTGGGGCTGCACCGGCTGTGGCCGATGCACACAGGCGTGCGCGGGTGACATCGACGTGCGCGAAGTCTTGAAAGATATCCTGAAGAGCTAGCTCAAGGAACGCGACTGATGCAGCACCCTTACCGGCCGATCAAGACAGAGGTTCTGGACGTCGTCAGCGAGTCCCCGAGCATCAAGACCTTCGTCCTTCGTCCCAAGACGCCCATACCGTTCAAGACCGGCCAGTTCATCGAGATGACGGTTCCGGGCGTCGGCGAGGCCCCGTTCACGCCGTCCTCTTCGCCCGAAATCGCAGAGCAGATGGACGTGACGATAATGAAGGCCGGCAAGGTGACGTCCCTGATACACGAGCTCGAGCCGGGCGCGACCGTCGGCCTGCGCGGCCCGTACGGCAAGGGATACCCGCTGGACGAGTTCGCGGGCAAGGACATCCTCATCCTGGGCGGCGGCGTCGGGCTGGCCCCGCTTCGCTCGCTCTTGTACGCGCTCTACGCCGACCCGGGCAGGTTCAAGCGTGTCGTCCTCTGCTACGGCTCCAAGACGCCCGAGGACGTGATATACAAGAAGCAGGTCGACGAGTGGCGCGGGATGAGCCAGGTCGAGCTACACCAGTCGGCGGACAAGGCCGGCGACGGCTGGAAGCATTCGGTTGGCGTCGTCACCGTGCTGCTCGACGACGTCAAGATCGACCCGGCGAAGTCGGTCGGCATCGTCTGCGGCCCGCCCATCATGATGAAGTTCGGTACGCTGAAGCTCATCGACCTCGGGTTCGGCGACAGCCAGATATACCTTTCAATGGAAAAGAACATGAGCTGTGGCGTCGGGAAATGCGGCCATTGCCGGCTGGGCCCGTACTACGTTTGCAAGGACGGGCCAGTTTTCACGTACGACCAGCTCAAGGGCATCGACAAGATCTGGGACTGAGACAGGCCATGCCAAAGAGAGTCATCGTAAACCTCGACGTGCTCCGGCAGAATCCGGACTGCAAGGCCGAGTGCAGTTATCCGTACCGGAAGCCCGCGCACGTCGCCGGGCCGACCTGGCTGAAGCAGACGGCCGCGTTCGAGGTTTTCTGCCGGCGCTGCGACGACCACCCCTGCGTGAACGCCTGCCCGAACGAAGCCCTCGAGCAGATGGAAGACGGCAAGATCAAGCGATACAACATGCGCTGTACACAGTGCGACTCGTGCCTGGTCGCGTGCCCGTTCGGGACGATTGTGCCGGCCGCGCTGGTGTTCCGCGACACTATGTGCGACCTGTGCGTCGGCCGGGACGACCCGGCGCCTCTGTGCTGCCGTACGTGTGAGTGCGGCGCCCTGACCTGGCAGGACGTGCCGGATGAGCCCGGCGACGACGGGCTCCGTGTGCTGAACGAACGGCTCGCGGTTCGCACCAAGGTTTTCAACAAAGTAGAGCCACCGCTCAGGAAGAAACAATGAGCAGTCCCTGGCACTTGCTCGGACTCCTGGTCTTTCCCGGTTTCATTTTCATGGCCGCCGTCGGCATGCTCGTGAGCTGGGTGGACAGAAAAGTCACCGCGCGCGTCCAGTATCGCGTCGGCCCGTCCGTGTTGCAGCCGCTGTGGGACCTCCTGAAGCTGATTGGCAAGGAGACCGTGGTGCCGCGCGGCGCGTCTCGGGTGGCGTTCTTCGGCGCCCCGCTGATCGGGTTGGCCGGGGCCGTCTTCGTCGGTACGATGCTCGGCTACGCGATGTTCTTTCACATGGGTTTCAACGGCGACGTCATCGTCGCGCTCTACCTCCTGGTCCTGCCCTCGCTCGCCATCATCCTCGGTGGGAGCGCGTCGAGGAACCCAATCGCATCGGTGGGCGCGAGCCGGGAGATGAAACTGACTCTCGGGTACGAACTTCCGTTCATCCTGGCCCTGCTTGTGCCGGTCGTGAAGGTGTCGATGGCCGGCGGCGCCGGCCCTCTCACGCTGACCGGCCTGCTCGCGTACCAGGCGGAGCACGGCTCGTTCGCCGCGAGTTTCTCCGGCCTGCTTGCGCTGGTCGTGGCCATCATCTGCACGCAGGCGAAGATGGCGCTCGTGCCGTTCGACCAGGCCGAGGCGGAGACCGAGCTGACGGGCGGCGCGCTGGTCGAGTATTCCGGCCCGGCGCTGGCCGTGTTCAAGTTGACCAAGATGCTGATGTTCTACGCCGTGCCGATGTTCGTTGTTGCGGTCCTCTGGGGCGGGTTCGGAAACTCTCCGGGCGGGATCGTGCTCGGCGTTGTCAAATACCTGGTGCTTGTTGTCGTGATCACGTTAGTCCGCAACACCAACCCGCGCGTCCGCATCGAGCACGCGGTGAAGTTTTTCTGGGGTCCGGTGACCGCGCTGGCCGTGATCGCGATGGTTCTTGCAGTCTGGCCGAAGTGGTAGGAAGCATATAATGGGCGTTACCGTCAAGGCCTTGATGAAATCACCGTGGGTCTTCCACGTCAGTGCGGGCTCGTGCAACAACTGCGACATCGAGATACTCGATTGCCTCTGCCCGCGGTTCGACATCGAGCGGTTCGGCGCCGTCCTCATCGGCAGTGTCCGCCACGCCGACGCGCTGATAATCACCGGCGCGATGAACCGCAAGTCGGCCCTGCGGGTCCGGCAGCTTTATGACCAGGCCGCGAAGCCCTGCCTCGTGATCGCGATCGGGGCTTGTGCGCTCGGCCAGGGCGTTTTCCGCGACAGCTACCCGATGGTGCAGCCGCTGGACGAGGTTCTGCCTCCCGGCGCGGTCACCGTGTACGTGCCCGGGTGTCCGCCCAAGCCCGAGGCGATGATTGCCGGCGTGGTCAAGGCGCTCGCCCAGCTCCAGCCGGCCGCCAAACCCGAGGGAGCAGAGAAGGAAGCCGCAGATGTCCAGTGAACAGGTTATTGACCGGCTCAAGAACGCGCTCGGCGACAAACTGAAGGGCACGTTCGCGCAGACCGCCCTGCGGATATACGCCGAGGCCGACCCGGCCGACATCGTCGAGGTCACGCGCGTCATCCATAATGACCTGGGCGCCCGGTTCGTGATCGCGTCCGGCATGGAGATGGAGACGGATTTCGAGGTGCTGTATCACTTCGCGTTCGAGAACATGCCGCCGCCGTGCCCGCTCGTCACCGTCCGCGTGCACCTCGACCACGAGAAGCCGTTGGTCGATTCGATAACGTCCGGCGTGCCCGCGGCCGCGTGGATCGAGCGCGAGATGCACGAATTGCTGGGCATAGAGTTCAAGAACCACCCCAACATGAAGCCGCTTCTGCTGGCTGAAGACTGGCCGAAAGACGTACACCCGCTTCGCCGCGGCAGGCCGTGGGAGGGGAAAGTAGACAGGAAGATATGAGCAGTACAAAACCGGAAGTCACCAAGAGCATCGTCCCCATCGGACCGTTCCATCCCCTGCAGGAAGAGCCCGAGCTTTTCCGCCTGCACGTGGACGGCGAGACCGTCGTGGACGTCGACGTGGACATCGGCTGGAACCACCGCGGGATCGAGAAGCTCGCGGAAGACCGCACGTGGGACCAGGTCACGTTCCTGGTCGAGCGCATCTGCGGCATCTGCTCCAACTCGCACCCCCTCGCGTATGTCCAGGCGGTCGAGGACTGCGCCGGCGGCGTCGAGGTGCCCGAACGGGCGCTCTACATTCGCACGTTCGTCGCCGAGCTCGAGCGGCTCCACAGCCATCTCCTGTGGGTCGGGCTCGCCGGCCACTTCCTCGGGTACAACACCGTCTTCATGTGGGGATGGAAGTATCGCGAGCCCGTGCTCGACATCTTCGAGGAGCTGACCGGGAACCGGAACCACTACGCGATGATGAAGCCCGGCGGCGTTCGCCGCGACTTCGACGAATCGCTCTTCCCCAGCGTCCACAAGCGGCTCGACGAGGTCTGGAAGCAGCTCGAGCTCATCGCGGGCGCCGTCACCGACGACCCCGTGCTGCACGCGCGGCTCAAGGGCATCGGCGTCTTCAGCAAAGAGGACGCCGTCCGCTACGGCGCGCTCGGGCCGACGTCGAGGGCATCGGGCATCCCCGCCGACATCCGGCATGAGGACCCGTACGCCGCATACGACCGCCTCGACTGGAAGGTCATCACGACGCAGAACGGCGACGTCTACGACAAGGCCATCCTGCGCGTGCTCGAGAGCTTCGAGTCGATCAAGATTCTCAGGCAGTGCATGGACAACATGCCGAAGGGCGAGATCGACGCCAAGATGAAGGAAGTGCCCCCGGGCGAGGGCATCGGCCACGCCGAGGCCCCGCGCGGCGAGACGTTCCATTACGTCCGGTCCGACGGCACGAACAGCCCGATCCGCCACAAGGTGCGCGCCCCGACGTTCATGAACCTGCCGACCTGCAAGGCGACCGTGGTGGGTGAATCCATCACCGACGCGACCATCATCCTGGCCGCGATCGACCCGTGCTACTGCTGCACCGAGCGGCTGGCCGTGGTCGATGCCGATTCGAAAAAGGCGCTGATGACCGGCAAGGACCTGGTCCGGCTCTCCCAGGAAAAGACCTCGCGCGTCCGAAAGGAACTCGGTTTATGAGTCTTTTGATCTGGCCGATCGCCATACCGATTGTCGCGGGCATCCTGGCGCTTTGCGCCCCCCGCGGCCTCGGACGGTGCATGAGATGGTTCGCGGTCCTCGTCACGGCCGCCGTCCTGGCCCTCTGCATCACTTTGTACGCGGACAGGCCCGAGCCCTGGGCCGTCAACGGCCTAGGCCTTCTCAGTCTTGACAAACTCAGCGCACTGATCCTGCTGGGCTCGGGGTTCTTTTCGTTCCTCATTACCGTGTACTCCGCCGGGTTCTTCAAGGACGGGGACGTGTCGGAGGGGTACTACTACGGCAACATTCTGCTCTCGACGGCCGCGGCCTGCGGCGTCGCTCTTTCGAGCAACCTCATCCTGCTGGCCGTGTTCTGGGGCCTTCTCGGCATCCCCCTCTATCTGCTGATCACGGCCGGATCCGACCGCGGCACCGCCGCCGCGAAGAAGACGTTGCTCATCCTGGGCGGGACGGACTCGGTCCTCCTCCTGGGCATCGCCGCGTTCTTCGTCTCGACGGGCGGGGCGGGCTTCAACATGTTCGACAACGCCGTGCCGGTCCCGGTGGCCGGCGTCACGGCATGGTTCGGCGTCATCTGCATCATCATCGCCGCCCTTGCCAAGGCGGGCGCGATGCCGTTCCACACGTGGGTGCCCGACGCGTGCGAGGCCGCGCCGGCGCCGGCCGCGGCGCTGTTGCCTGCGGCGCTGGACAAACTGCTCGGCATATACCTGCTCGCGCGGGTGTTCATGACGATGTACGAGATACCGAACGGGCTTCGCATCGCGTGCATGCTCGTCGGAGCGTCCACCATCGTCTTCGCCGTGATGGCCGCGATGATACAGCACAACCTGCGCCGACTGCTCGGCTTCCACGCCGTCAGCCAGGTCGGGTACATGGTTATCGGCATCGCGACCGGGTCGGCCATCGGTGTTGTCGGCGGTGTCTTTCACATGGTGAACCATGCCATCTACAAGAGCTGTCTTTTCCTGACGGCGGGCGCGGCCGAAAGAAAGACCGGCGAAACCGAACTCGACAAGATGGGCGGGCTGGCGAAGGTCATGCCGCTCACATTCGGGGCGGCCGTGGCCGCGGCGTTCGCGATTTCCGGCGTGCCGCCACTGAATGGATTCGCGTCGAAGTGGATGATCTACAACGGGATCATCTCGGCCAAGGGCCTCGGCACCGGGTGGATGGTGGTCGTGCTTGTCGCCGCGATGTTCGGCAGCGCTCTGACGCTTGCGAGCTTCGTCAAGGTCCTTCACTCGGTCTTCCTCGGACAGCCGAAGAAGTCCGAGCGCGAGGGCGCGAAGCCCGGGTGGCTCATGCGGGCGCCGATGCTGGCGCTGGCGCTCCTGTGCGTGGTGCTCGGCGTCTTTGCCGTGGGGCTCGGCGTGAAGGAGCTGATCCTTCCTGCGCTGGCGCCGACGTTCGACCAGGCGGCGTTCGACGCGTCGAGC
>Ga0180435_10001025_pt1 | contig 29421 bp, 49 predicted proteins | sample SS_ome_3_FD_132467 | JGI IMG/M metagenome (GOLD analysis project Ga0180435, IMG submission 132467) | Hypersaline lake sediment archaeal communities from the Salton Sea, California, USA - SS_3_S_1 metaG | ecosystem: Environmental > Aquatic > Non-marine Saline and Alkaline > Hypersaline >... | reverse complement strand
TAGGTTAACTGATTAGTGTAACATCTTTGAAATATACTAGTTAGGTTAACTGATTAGTGTAACATCTTTGAAATATACTAGTTGAGTTCACTAGTTGAGATAACTAGTGTAGCATTTGTACAGTCTTGGGATTTTGGTGAGAAAACCGTTTATGAAAAAAAAGCATAGAACTGACTATATCAACAACGACGAATTTTATGATGCGCTGGTTGAATATCTAGATGCGTGTGACAAAGCTGATCTCGCTGGCGAAGAACAGCCACGCATACCAGAATTTTTGGGACATTGCTTCCTCCTACTGGCTAAGAATGTTGGCAAGGCGTCCAACTTCTCTCAGTACACATTCCTCGAAGAAATGCAGAGCGACAGCGTACTTAATTGCGTCAAGTACATACGCAACTTTAAGTCTCATCGCTTAGACCCTGAGACTGGTGAATTAATCAAGAATAGGCCCTTTTCATACTTCACACAGTATGTTATCAACACGTTCAAACAGCGCATCAAGGATGAGCGCAAGAACATGTATAGTAGATACAAGACGTACCAAAATTTTCAGATCGAAGAACAGCTTGCTGGGCAATCAGGCGCATGTCCTCCTGAGTTGAATGACATCAGCAATCAGTACATTTCTTCATATGAACGAGACATGGAACAGGAAAAAGAGCGCAAACGACTCAATAGATTGAAACCAGGAGTTACATTGAGCGACTTCTATGAAGAGGATGTATAACAATGAGCAGTATTCTTTCAGATTTGCGTGACTTGCGTACATTGGCTGATCAAACATGTTCTCGTGGTTTTAGTTGTCTTATTACAACCAGACTTCATTTTGAAATTTACTTGTTGACACATCAAGGCATTTCGTTTGATCCATATGTGCAATTACGAAAAGATTTTGATTCAAGGAATAAACATGAAGCTAGCTTTGATAACTGACACACATTGGGGTGCGCGCGGAGACAATGATGAATTGCGAAATTCGATGGTGGAGTTCTATCGAGACCAGTTCTTTCCAACCATCGAAGAAGAAAATTGCGATGGTATTATTCATCTTGGCGATTTGGTTGATAGGCGAAAGTACATCAATATCAAAACGCTGAAAACGATGCGTGAAGAGTTTCTTGATCGTATCAAAATTCCAATGGACATTATATGTGGCAATCACGACACATATTACAAGAACACAAACCAACTAAATGCTCTTACTGAATTGATTGATGATCGAAGGTACATTAATGTATACATTGGAGCCATTAACAAACAGTGGCAAAATAATTGGTTTCTCTATGTTCCATGGATAACAGAAACGAATTATGATGATACCATGGACATGATAGCAAGAACAGATTCACCGATTGTAATGGGGCACCTTGAGCTTTCTGGATTTCAAATGATAAAGGGACAAATGTGTCATCATGGCCTGAATCATAAGGTCTTTGAAAAATTTAGTCGTGTTTTCACTGGCCACTTTCATTTGAAATCGAGCTTCGACAACATACATTATCTCGGCTCACCATACCACATGAATTGGGGTGAAGCCGATAACCGATGTGGCTTTCACATCTTTGATACAGACACGCTTGAATTGAAGTTTCATCAGAACACGCGAAGCATGTTCAACAAAATCTTTTTTGACAAGAACACAGACACATCGCAGGTTCCAAACATAGCGAATACATGGGTGCGATTAATTGTCAAAGAAAAACCAGACCCATTTGCATTTGATCTGTGGCACGACAAATTGGTTGCACAACAACCACTCGAATTGAGAGTAGTTGAACCCATCACACAAGTGGGAGAAGAAGTGATTGTCAGTGGTGCTGATAACACAGAAACTATCATCGATAGATCAATAGACGCTAGACTTGAACTTGAAGATGGTGTAAAGGTCAATTTGAAAAATCTGATGCATGAACTGTACAAAGAAGCGAGCAATTTTGTTATAGAAAAGTGAGGATGGTACATGACAACGCACAAATACAGAACAATATTCGTAATTGATGATCAATACATGAATATGATTGATCCTAGATTTGAAAAGGACTTGTTAAGGCAAAAGTTGTTAGATGCTGCAAGGAGTATTGCAGAAGAGATTGTTATAAACAGCAATTATGAACTTGTTGTTGCAAAGGACGCTATAAACGCTTCTACAAATTATGAAATGTCGATTGAGGTTGTTGAACCCCGAGGCAAACGACATGAAAATCCGTCGCAAAACCAATCAGAGAAAGTAAACACTAATGAGACTAGATCGAAGATGGAAAAGAAAATTGCCAGCGAATTGAATAAATACAATTCGCATTTTCGCCCTGATGATCAATACAAACAAGCAGCAAACACTACCCCATATGATGCTTATCACCAATATACGACCATTCCAAGTCTTGAAGAAGAAACCGAAAAAAGTGAGGAAGAACAGGCTAAGGAAACAATGACGCCGCAAATGCGAGCGCTGTATGAAACGCTCGAACGCATGCAGAAGGAGAAATAATGCTGACAATAGAACGAATTGGCATGAAGAATTTCCTGTCAATTGGCAATGCATTTTCACGATATGAATTGAATAAACACAAGACGACTTTGATATGTGGTCGAAACGGTGCTGGAAAATCCACTCTGATTGATGGCTTATGTTTCGGTCTTTATGGAAAGTCGTTTAGGAAAATCAACAAACCAACTCTCGTCAACATGATCAACAAAAAGGATTGTGTTGTCGAGATTGATTTTCGTATTGGTGACGTTCCGTTCAAAGTAGTTCGAGGCATCAAACCAACCATCTTTGAAATATACAAAAATGGCAAGATGATTGATCAGGATGCTGCGAGCAAAGATTATCAGGATAAGCTGGAAAAGGAAATCCTGCAAATATCCTATGACACCTTCTGTCAGATTGTCGTTCTCGGTGCTGCCAATTGGAAAGCCTTCTTGTCATTGACTGCTGCCGAACGGCGCAAGGTCTTGGAGGATATGCTGAACATCGAAATTTTCACTGTGATGAATAACATTCTCAAGGACAGACAAGGAATCCTGAAAGAAAAAATAACCACCATTGAAAAAGACATTTCTGTGTTGAACAATTCAATAGAAATGCAAGAGAAACACGAGAAGGAGTTGAAGCGACAGAGCGACGATTTGATTGCCTTAAAGAAGGCGAAGATTGCAGAGTGTCAGACAAAAATTTCGTCTTTGGAAGCCAAGAAAAAAGACCTTCAAGATCAGATCGATGAAATCGATATGAAACTGGTGAATATGCCAAGCGTCAAGAGTAAAATAGATGAATTGACCAACAAGCTTCACACGATTGATGTTCATGATACGCGTACTTCCGGCGATATCTCATTCTATAATGAGAATGTGAATTGTCCCACTTGCAAACAAACCATTGATGACGATTTTCGAATGTCAAAGTTGGCAGAAGAACAAGAGAAGCTTCACAAGAGCAAACGGGTTCGCGATAAGCTTGTCTTGTTGTTGAATGATGCAAACCAGTCTCTGGCAGAGATGCAAGAACTGATGGACAAAAAGACCAAGTTAACTTCTGATGTGCATACTTGCAACATGAATATCAGCGCGTTACAAAGCGGCGTACAGAATGCGCTTGAAGATATGCAAAATGTCGGAGACACCAACAAACAGCGTGATGTTCGTGACTACAAAGGTGAATTGAATGTAGTGTTGAAGAACAAAACAGAACTGGTTGAGAATGGTAAAGTTTTTGCATTGGCTGCTGGTCTTTTGAAAGACGATGGCATCAAATCTCAAATCATACGACAATATATCCCTATCATCAATACGCTGGTGAATCGGTACTTAGAACGAATGGAATTCTATGTTAAGTTTCATCTCAATGAGAAGTTTGATATGGAAATCAAATCGCTCAATAAGGAAGACATGAGCTATGAGAATTTCAGCCAGGGAGAAAAAATGCGAATTGATCTATCTTTGCTGTTTGCGTGGAGAGACATCATTCGACAAAAGAAGGTGACGCATTGCAATTTGCTTATTCTTGATGAGATAATGGATTCGGCGCTTGATGTTCAAGGAACCGATGATTTTCTCGACATTATTAGACAATTGACAAAAGATAACAACGTAATCATCATAAGCCATCGTGTTGATCAAATGAGCGACAAGTTTGATAACATCATTGAAGTTGAAAAGAGAAAGAATTTTTCCAGAGCGAAACGAGGGCGATAATGAAAAGTGCGCTACTAGTCTTTGATATAAATCTTATTTTGCGGGATTTGTTTGAATCGACCGATGTTATATGTGGGTTTCTTATGAAGAACGTTGCAAACAGTTTCTTTGAAAAAACTGTTGTAATTAGCAGAACAATTGATGTTGATGATCAGTTAGTTGCAGACTTTCTAGATGAGGAATTCTAAAAATGCAAGAAGACATGACAAGAGAACTTGTTCCTGGCAACGATCCAATATTGCACCAGGAGACCGAACTTTTCGACTTCCTCAATCCACCAATTGATCCGCTTGAATTGGCACATATGTTGGCTCAAACATGTTTGAAGCACAATGGCCTTGGTTTGGCTGCTCCACAAATTGGTTTGCCACATAGAGCATTCATCATTAAGGCAAATCCGATGATATGCATGTTTAATCCAAAGATCGTTGGTGAATCGCTTGGTGAAGAATACATGGAAGAGGGTTGTCTGAGCTATCCTAATCTGGTGATTAAGATAAAACGCGCGAGTGTCATACGCGTGAGATACACACAACCAAATGCAGACATCAAGACAGAGCGCTTTGAAGGCATGACAGCAAGAATTATTCAACACGAATTGGATCATCTTGATGGCATCACTTTTCAGCAACGCGCTACGCAATATCACCTTGAAACTGCCAAGAAAAGAAAGCGCAGACTGGAAAAAAATCAAACAGGTCATTGACTTAGAATTTTTGGTGCACTAAATATAGCAGCAGTCTTGTTCAAGACGTTGCAATGTTTATTAAAATTGAAAGGAAAATGCAATGAGTGATCGTAAATCTGAATCATATGTGATGACCGTTAACCCGTCCAGCAAGTCGGACATGGCGAAACTCGAAGCGGTTCGTACCGCAATCACAGTCAGTAACAAAACGGCTGGCACCAAACTTAGCGTTAAGTGTCATGGTCGTTTAGGACCAAACAATCCAAATGCGGACAAGTATGTCAATAAGCGCACTTCGACAATCAAACTCGAAGATGCAGCACGTTGGGATGTTTATGTGTTTGGTAAAGCGTCTAAGACGCCTGCTGGTGCTGAAAAGGCGATGGCAGCATCCAAGACTGCCAAGACTGCCAAGACACGCAAAACAAAAGCCTAATCAACGCTATTGTCATTAATGGGACTGCATCGTTAATTCGGTGCGGTCCTTTAGTGCTATGAGGGGATCATGAATCCAGTTACAAAAATACTCAAAGAGCAGATATCTAGGTTGGAAAATCGCCCACCAGTGAAAATTAATCAATTGCCGAATGGAATTCGAACGCTCGAAGATCGCATTGTGTTTTCCGTCATAGGTGCTGTTGATTGTGATTCTGTGGAATTCAAAATCGAGTTCTATCAGGATGCCATTAAGGATTTGGCAAACGCCATACATCTTTTGCAGCAAGACGATGATACTGAGCCAGAAGAAGAGCCGATAATTGAAGAAAAACCAGATGGTACTGTTGTCAATCCTCATACTGGTAAGCCTATTTTGCGGTATGGAGAAAAGATTGAATCCGATAACAAGTTTACAGAAGAGACTGATAACATGTTGAAGGAACTTGAGACCATAACCACAAAAAAGGCAAACCGAACGAATTTTGTTATAGATAATTCTAGGAGACGAATATGACAGGACCAGTTGCTAGGAAAAAATATGATCCAATGTTGGGCAAATATATTCCACTTGAAAGCAAAGAAGATGCTTCCTTTCCTCCATCAAACATTCCATGGAAGTATTGTGAAGATCAAATCCTTGCGGACCTTAAGGAATATTTGGCGTCAACTTACAAACAACACTACAAGTCTGACAGTTCGAATATTGAGTGTTTTGATGCATGGATTGCGCTTGGTGATAGCGCACCAACTTTTCGCAACACCGCACTTAAATATATTTGGCGCTATGGGAAGAAAAATGGCAACAACAAAGATGATTTGTTGAAGGCGCTTCATTACATATTTCTCATGCTTTATGTGGAGCACTATTCAAATGAAGATAAGCGAATTGATCAAGAAACTTGAAGACATACTCGAAAAGAACGGTGATTTGCGTGTTTTCTTGGGGGAAAATGATTACGCTCGACCAGATGAAAATATTGATGTCTCTGTAACACAACCATTTGAGATGTGGGCAGTCAAGAAAAGTGAAGCTCCGTTTGTTGTTCATGTAGACCCGATAAAGTATAATCAACAAAGCATTGAAGAGATCAAAGCGATTTGCAGTGGTCCACATGAAAGCACTGATGAATTTATCGATTACAAGACAGAAACACCATCCGATTATTACATCACATATATACGAAGTGATGAGAGCATTGTAGTATTAGAATAGGAGAACAATATGGGTTTCAAACTTGAAGTTAATATTGAGGAACTTGCCAAAAAACGAAAGCTTTTTATTGCAACTCCCATGTACGGAGGCCAATGTGCAGGGATGTATGCAAGGTCAATGATGGAATTGACAAATCTTCTCACTCGGATGAACATTGCACACCAACCGTATTTTCTCTTCAACGAATCGTTGATAACAAGGGCACGCAATTATTGTTGCGATGAATTTATGCGCAGTGATTGTACGCACATGTTGTTTATTGACAGCGACATTGGGTTTAATGCAAATGACATTATTGCCATTCTGGCTATGATGGAAGACGATAGCGATTATGACATTATGGGTGGTCCATATCCGAAAAAGAGTTACGATAAAAATACGTTAGTTTCAACAAAGGATGGGCTCAAAAAGATTGGCGATATTGTTGATAATGAATGGTATTGTGATGTGTTGTCTCTGAATACACAAACCAATAAATTTGAATGGAAGCCGATCATAAGTCATTCTAGATTTCCATCAAACGGAAAACGTTGGGTATCAGTACAAGCTACAAATCAGAAAGCTCTTGTAGTTACTGAGGATCATGAACTTGCAGTTATTCGTGATGTTCTGAATCCGAAGGTAACTTGGTTGGAAGCAAAAGATTGTGATGGTTTGTATGTTGCTCGAAAACCAAATAGGCGCGAGGGCACAAATAACGAGAATCACTTCTATAATGAAGATCAGTTGCAATGTTTGATCGGTACTTTGCTTGGTGATGGTTCTATTGATATTAAAGGGTATCTGAAATTTGGACACTCTGTTAATCAGAAAGACTATCTTAGATTTAAGCAAGAGTTATTTGGTGGTAAAATCTCCGAACAAAAAATGATCGGTGAGTATAAAGGAACTGAATATCATGCGGAATATTTGTGGTGTCCGAGGAATGCTCAAGTAACGCGTCTTGGTGAATTGCTCACCTCACAAAAAACTTTGAAGAATGTATTGCATATGGTTGATGAACGCGCGTTGGCTATGTGGTATATGGATGATGGTTCATTGACGAATAATCATCAACAAGGACATCATGTAATGTTATGTACTGATAATTATCAGTACGATGAAGTTGAATCTATTGTTGATATGCTCGCCACAAAATTTGGTATTTCATCTAGTATCAACAAATGTGGTAATGGTTGGCGTGTTCGCATAGCTCAAGTATCCGTAAATGATTTCTTCAAATTGATTGCTCCTTATGTAATCAAGTCGATGGAATATAAAATGCCTTCTGAGCATTGTGGCGGCGAAAAATATGAATACGATTTCACGCCAATGGATATTTGTGCTAAGAAGGTTTCTGTGCAGCCACATGATACGAATAGCGATCAGTATGATATTGGCGTTGCTGATAATTTCAATTTTGTAGCTAATCATTATGTGTCGCACAATTGTATCTCTTGGGAAAAAGTCAAAGCTGCCGTAGACAAGGGTTTTGCTGATGATGATCCGAATGAACTTGAAAAATTCGTTGGTGATTTTGTCTTCAATCCAAAGGCTGGTGGTGAACGTATACCTATCGGTGAGCCTGTTGAAGTTCTCGAAATTGGAACTGGTTTCATGATGATCAAGCGCAAATGTTTTGAAGTCATGAACAAGAAATTTCCAGAGTTGCTGTACAAGCCTGACCATGTGCGCACAGAACATTTCGACGGCACACGTGAAATCATGATGTATTTTCAGGCTGCCATCGATGCTCCTAATAAGGATCGTTTGATTGAAAAAATGCGAAATGCAAAATCGGAATCCGAGATTCATGATATCATGAAAGAGTATGATGACTCGAAGGCAAAAACTTCGAAGAGATATCTTTCAGAGGATTACTGGTTCTGTCAGCGCGTACAGGAAGCTGGTTTACAAACATGGTTGTGTCCTTGGATGAAAACATTCCATGTTGGAACATACATTTTCGGCGGTTCTCTTCCTGATTTGGCTGCTGTGGGGGTTGCGGCGACTGCGGATGCTGGTATAATCCAGAAGAATCGTGAGAAGAAAAAGCGTCGAGAAAACAAGTAACATCGAGGATTAGATGATGAAAATATCGAAAGAGACTATCGACATATTGGTGAATTTCTACTCGATCAACAAGTCTATTGTTTTGCGTGCTGGTTCTGTTATTACTACGCAACGACAAGATGTGATTGTCGCTCGTGCTGATGTAGCAGAAACATTTCCAAGAACGATACCTATCGTTGATTTGAAGAAATTTCTCAATCTGTTAACTCTTGGTGATGGTGATCCAGATGTCACGTTTGGTGATGAATGTATTATCATCAAGCAAGGGGACTTTGAAGTAAAATATGCGTATTCACCGGAGGGGCTTATCGATGCCCCTCCCGATGGCAAGAAAATCAAGCTTCGATCTAAAGACGTGCAATTCACTCTTAAGGACGAAGTTTGGCAGCAGGTTCATAAGGCAATGGGTATCATGAGTTTCACTGAATTTGCCTTTGTTGGTGATAACGGAAAACTCAGTATTCAAGCGTTGTCAACTCGAATTGAAAACGGAATGTCTGATACATATTCGGCCAATCTTGGTCAAACAGACAAGACGTTCAATTGCATCATGAGCCTCGGCAACATGAAAATGATTCCAGGCGATTATGATGTTACGATTGACAGAAATGGTCTGGTGCATTTTAAGGGTGAAGTTGCGGAGTATTGGGTTATCATGTCAGCAAAATCGACGTTCGAGTAATGGTGGACTATGGCAGTTGGATGACAGACAGTCGCGAATATCAGCGGTTGTCTGTTGTTCCTTCAACTATAAGAGATGTTGCTGAGTACATTCGTTCGCATTGTTATTATGAATCACCTCATGGTGACATGCTTGGTAAAGGACCGGGCGATAGATATTTTGGACAATATTATCTAACCAACCTTACTACAAATCCGGCTATGATGTCTCGTGTATGTCGTGCACTAGGGTTTCTTCTGGAAGAAGCTGACATTGATTTGCCAAACGTGCAGTTCGTTTGTCGAGAAATAAATGGCATAGCATTTGCTGCCTCATTGTCTAGTTACTTTGGTGTAAACTATTTCTGGATACGTGAGTCGAGAAAGCGTTATGCCAAACACAATTTCATAGAAGGCATACCAAACGATAAACCGTGTCTCATCGTTGATGATATGGCAAATTCGACGAATGCTTTTTCCTACTGCAAGGATTTTCTGCTGGCTCGAAAGATGCCGGTTTGTGAGCAATGTTTGGCTATTGTGAATAAGAATGGTAATATGCTGTGGGATGCACATTCTGGACAGGAGATAATATGTCTTATGAATCAACGCGAAATCTGGTCAAACAGTTTATAGATGAAAAGGTTATTTTTCGGTGTAATCCAGAGAAGGCATATAATGATGAGGTTGTTGGCAAGGTTCTTTCGCCATCAATCTTGAACGTATCTGGCAATGACTGGATTGTCTTTATGCGAAGATTGACACACAACATCGAAATGATGAACCACGTGATGAGATTGATGGATGATATGTTTCCAAAAACACCTTTTCAGTTGGTTGGGTTGGAAACTGGAAGCCTTCCTGTTGTAACGCACATGCAGTGGCATTTGATGAGATCGAGAGGAATCAACGTCAATGCGTTCACGGTGAGAAAGGATCGCAAATCGAGCGGTTTGTTCAATTGGATAGAAGGCATTCCAAATCATCTTCCTATCATATACGTTGATGATTTTGCCAACACAGGAAATTCAATTAACAGAGCACAAAGCATCGTGTTGCGTGAATTGGGTTTGATAGCAACCTGTAAGAAAGTCAGTATCATCACAAATAACAATCAGATTGATGGTTTATTTCAGCTATCTGAGTTTAACTTCGAATACAATCGTGAGACATATTGGGAGCCAGTTGATGTCAGAAAAACAGATACTCAAATTTCCAACTACTCTAATCTCGCAAGAAATTGATGAGCGTCAGTATGCTTGGGGAAAAGGAAATCACATTACGCTATTGAAATTCGTAGAGCGTGATGTTAAGAACGTCAGTGGATCGTTGCGATATGGATATCCATTTTCGTGGCCAGAGATTGCAGCGTTCATCAAAATAATCGAGACCAGAACCAATAGCAATTGTGTCTTCATTTCTATAGTGAGGAACGGCGATTCTATTGACGATGAACAAATTGACGACACAACGAGATATGTATTTCCGTTGGTTTCCAACCACAATGTATTGCTTCCTGGTTGTGTTTTTGAAACATCGTCAAAGGAACTTGGTTTTGGTGACGGTGATCTGATCATCGCATTCGACTTACTCAAACACGGGTGATGCATGAAAGAATATTTGTGGACTGAGAAATATAGACCAAGGAAAATAGCAGATACGATACTGCCAGACCGATACAAAGAAATGTTTACCACTATGGTCGAGAGCGGTAGTATTCCAAACATGATTTTCACTGGTCGTGCTGGTATTGGAAAGACAACTGTTGCAAAGGCAATGTGTGACGAATTGGGATGTTCGTACATGCTTATCAACGGTTCGCTGGATGGCACCAAAGACACTCTGCGAAATGAGATACGAGATTTTGCGTCTACTATGTCAATGGTAGGAAAGCGCAAGTTTGTCATTTTGGATGAAGCCGATGGTCTATCAAATAATATGCAACAGGGGTTGCGCAATTTCATGGAGGAATACAGTTCTAATTGTGGTTTTATACTAACGTGCAATCGGCCACACAAAATTGCACCGGAGTTGCATTCGAGATGTACGCTTGTCGAGTTTGATATAACGTCTTCTGAGAAGGCGGCGATCTTGAAGAAGATCGCACAACGCATGTTGAAGCTTTTGGATCAGGAGAATATTGCATACGACAAAAGGACTGTTGTTGCTTTGATCCAGAAACATTTTCCAGACATTCGTAGAGTCATTAACGATTTGCAGCGTTATTCTGTTAACGGCAAAATTGATAGTGGAATTCTGGTCAACTTCGATAAGATTATGTTGGAACAGCTTGTTGACTTCATGCGCAACAAGGCATATTCTAGCATTCGAAAATTCGTTGCTGAAAACGATATTGATGTGCAGGATGTTTTTACCATGCTGTACGATACCGCAGATGCCCATTGGGTTCCTTCCTCTGCTGCGCGTATCATAACACTTCTTGCTGATTATCAGGACATGGCTACACGCGCACCAAATCCTGATATTACGTTGTGTGCAGCGTTGCTGAGTATTTCAGCGGCTGCTGAGTGGAAAGATAAGTAATCGAAAGTGAGATGAAATGTCGGTGTTTGATTATGTGAAATCCATCAACACAGGCGAGCGAATTGAATTGGGAACGGATTATAATCAGTGGGTTATCAATGATATTTTTTCCCAATATCCAGATTGCTTACTTGTTGTTAACAAAATCAACCGTAAGGATATATCGGATCGAATGCACTATGATTACATGATGGCTTCGATTAGACCAAAAAAGAGGCCATTCATGAAACCTCTTAGTAAAAAAAGAACGTCTGCTGATGTTTCTCTAATTGCGAATGTCTATAAATATAGCATAGACAAAGCAAGGGAAGCCCTATCCGTTCTAACGGACGAACAACTTGCTGAGATAAAAAGGGATTTACACTTGGAGGCATGATACATGCCTTTCTAGAAAGAGGCAGTATTATGATAGAGACATTCGTAGAAGTTAAATTGAAAGATGATGGTAGCTTTCTGAAAGTGCGCGAAACGCTGAGTAGGATTGGCATACCGCAACATCACAACATTGATGGTGACAAGCCTATTTTGTGGCAGTCGTGTCATATCCTTCACAAGCGCGGAAAATTCTATATTGTTCATTTCAAAGAATTGTTTGCGCTGGATGAACACATTCGCAAGGAAAAGGGTTGGGCAAGTAAGGGGCGAGAAACTGACTTTACCGATGAAGACAGAGCGAGGCGTAATACGATTGCCAAGCTTCTCGAATCGTGGGGATTGGTAGAAATTATCAATGCCGATATGGTAGAGGATCAACAAACGTCCTTGTACAAAACCTTAAAGGTTATTCCATACAAAGAAAAAGACAAATGGTTGTTGAAACCAAAGTATGCAATAGGTAGGAAAAAACATGACCGAACAAACGACAAATGACGAAAAACCAGTTTCAGATAAGTTCAAGCATTATCGTCGCATAGGCTTGGCTGTATTCTCTGCATTGGCAGTTGGGCTTGGAATTTATCTCGAAGCGATACCAATTTCGTTCATCACTGATATGTTTACTGGAAAATGATAGATAGGAGTCATCATGAAGATTAGAGATGCTAGTGTGAAAGACGTGATCGAGTCTATGTCAAAGATTGATACATCGTTGATGTCATCAAGGGTTGGTGAATATACACTCTCTGAATTGTGGCATGCATTGAATATGGTTGCGCCAGACAAACGGGGTGTTAGTATTCTGGAATTCATTGAATACCACAATTTGAATATACCAGATCAATATTTGGACATGGAGATTTGACGTGAAGAATGATAATGCGTTGTTTGGATTTTTTCTTGGGTGGTGTGCGCTGGTTATTGTTTTTGCATGTGCCTTCGTGCCGTTGATGTTGATTGCATTAAAGCAGTAGGAGAAGTGTCATGGAAGTGAGTGTTCAGAAGTCTATGTTTGTCGATGGCAAACCAAATGTTCCTTTGACAGATGATCATCCGCCTTGGTTGGTTGATGGTTTCAAATATAATCAAGTTGGCGTCATTCGTCTCGATGACAACACTGCTGTTCTGGCGGTAAAAACCGCCAAGGGTGTTATGGTTGCCGAAGCTGGCGACGTAATCAAAAATGATTTGATGCATGGATTGGTTGTAGAAAAGCGAGCGACCAATAAATTGCAATGGACCGATGTTGAGAAAATGCTTCAAGAGCGAGAATCAAATGGGTAATGTTCTGATCGATTCGTTGGAGAATATGAAATACTTCAACACGCTCATTTTCGAAAACGACAAGCATATCAACGGCAATCGCCATCAAGCGGTTGCTGTTGCAATTCGTGCTTGGACGGAACTGTGCAATGGTGGTTTTGCTTCAAAGCAATTCATGCCATTCCAGGGAGATGACAGTGTTGTGTATGTCTATGACAAGGAATTCAAGAACATAATTTCATTGATCGTTTATCGCATCGACAAAGATCGTAGGACGGCTATCATCCAACTTGGATGGACTGATCCAGCACATCGCAAAAACGGCGTGTACAAGCGTTTGCTGCGATATTTCGAGAGACAATTGCACTACAGTGGCATAGTGGTTTATGAGACCATAGTCTCTTCGAACAACGAAAACATGTCGAAGATTTCCACGTCGAGAGATGCAGTAGGTACTTTTTATAGGAAACGCATTGATGTTTAGAGACCTATTTGCTGGATTTGGAATTGTCTTGGTTTTGGTTGCACTTTCTCTAATTCTCAGTGTCGTTATTTTGAATGTTTGTATGGGCTCTTCTTTTTGCGGATAGACGATTGTTTTAGAAAGCGGGTTGATATATAATCAACCGTTATTCTAAATATGTCCGTGCGTAAAGAGAAAGAGGTTACATGAGCCATTTTTATACAAGTGTTGCAAAACGAGGAAACAGAATACTCTTTCGCGGATACAAAGACGGAAAACGATACTCACACATATATCGCGATTTCCAGCCGCGTTTGTTCTTACCAACTGACACAGATAGCAAATACCGCACAATTTATGGAAAGCCTGTAAAGGAACGACGTTTCAAGAATTCATCTGAAATGTATGTCTTTTTGCAGCAATTCAAGGATGTCGATAACTTCAATTATTACGGCATCGAAGACATAACTTATCAGTTCATCTATGAGAAATTTCCAAAGTGCAAACACGATAGCAAGAAAATTAAGGTCTGCTATATCGACATCGAGGTTGATACTGAAGGTGGCTATCCAAACATGGATACAGCAGACAAGAAAATTACTGCAATTACTTTGATGTATGATGACATAACTTTTGCTCTTGGTTACGGAGACTTTATGTCTGCTGATAGCAAAGTCAAGTATGTCAAATGTGAACACGAACATGATCTAATTCGTAAGTTTCTCAAAATATGGAATTCGGGCAGTTTCAGTCCTGATGTCGTCACCGGCTGGAACTGTGAACTGTTTGATATTCCATATCTGTATTCACGAATTGCGCGCGTGTTTGATGATGATGTTGCCAAGCAACTTTCTCCTTGGGGCATGATGGATTCAAAAACCATTCGCATGTTCAATCGAGATCATGTCGCGTATTATCCGCTTGGTATAGCTGTTCTCGATTACATCAACATGTACAAAAAATTTGTTTCTGTTGTGAAACCACAAGAAAGCTATCGGCTGGATCATATTTCATATGTCGAGTTGGGTGAAAAAAAGCTGGACTATTCTGACTATGGTTCTCTTCACCGACTGGCGTTGGAAAATCATCAGATGTTTATGGAGTATAACGTTCGTGACTGTTCTCTTGTAAAACGTCTCGATGACAAGCTGAAATTGCTTGATCTGGTCTATACGATTGCATACTCGTCTGGTGTAAATTTGTCTTCTGCATTAGGAACAGTACAACAGTGGGATGCCTCTATACACGCGCATCTCATGGATAAATGCGTGGTCGTTCCGAGGAAAGAAAAGCCAAAAGAAGACAGAAAGCCGGTTGGCGCATTCGTCAAATCACCACTTTTTGGCAGACACGATTGGGTTGTCAGTTTTGATTTGACTAGTATGTATCCGATGCGAATTATCGGAACAAACATTGGTCCTGATACTGTTGTCACAAAGCGCGATTTGAAAGCGCTTGTTACTGCAAATAGCACCGATGATGAAAAGGCTGCTGCCAATCTTCTTATGTCAAAAATGACAGATGGTGGTTGTTTGATTGGTGTTGATGTGGATACGATTTTGAATGGTTTGCCAACAGACATCGCTGGTGCAATAAAAACCATTGACCTTTCGCTTGCAGCCAATGGCTATTTGTATCGCAAGGATAAGCAATCGTTTCTGTCGCAATTGATGCGTCAATTGTTCGATGAACGAAAGATCATCAAGAAAGAAATGCTTGATTTGAAGCAACGCAAATCTAACGGTGAAGAGGGGCTTGATGATGACATTGAACGATTGGACACTTTGCAATATGCAGTCAAGGTTCGACTGAATTCTGTTTATGGCGCATTGGGCAATCAATATTTTCGTTGGTACGATATCAAGTATGCTGAGAGCATAACACTGTCTGGTCAGTTGACATTGAAGTGGGCTGAGAAGTATGTGAACGCCTACATGAATAAATTGTTGAAGACAGAAAATGTTGATTACATCATCTACATGGATACGGATTCCATCTACGTCAAAATGGAAAATATTGTCGAGAAATTTGATGCTGGCACCAACACTATAGAAGTTCTTGATGCTTTTTGCGAAACCAAAATGCAACCATTGTTGAACGCAATTTTTGCAAAGCTTTCTCATGTGATGAATTCGTATGAGCAAACAATGATCATGAAGAGAGAAATCATTTCTGATCGTGCTGTTTTTGTAGCCAAGAAGCGCTACATGCTCAATGTGCACAACAACGAAGGTGTGCAATACGAAAAGCCAAATACATATATCAAGGGCATTGATTGCGTTCGAAGCTCAACACCAGCGGCTTGTCGTGAAGCCATTCAAGAGGCAATTCGTATCATCCTGCAAGGAAACGAAAAGGAATTGCACGATCACATAAGCGAGTTTCGTGAGAAGTACATGTCATTACCTCTTGAAGAGATAGCACGGAATAGTAGCGTCAATGGGTTGAATAAGTATTCCGATCCACAAAATATCTATGGTGCGAAAACGCCAATGTATGTTCGTGGTGCGCTTTTGTATAATCATCATTTGAAGGTCAAAAAGATAGACACCAAATACGAAAACATTTTCGACGGTGGTAAAGTTAAATACGTTTCGCTGAAACTTCCAAATCCAATACATGAAGATGTTATTTCTTGGCCAGGAGGTAAAATTCCACCTGAATTGGACTTGACGGACTATATTGATTATGATACTCAATTTACTAAATCGTTTCTCGACCCAATCACCGGCATTTTGGATATTGTTGGATGGACGAATGAACCCGTCTATAAGATGTCTTCGTTCTGGTCGTGAATGTATATCAGCACAAATTTACGGAGGCTTGCCATGAGTGCGTTTGAAATTCGTGGCGTTGTTCTAACGGAAGAGCGCGCGAAGCTGTTTAAGGAAAACTACACAGGAAAAGACTGGCGTGAAAGTCTGGTCGAAGGCATGAATTTTATTCTCAAGGAAGGTAAGCAGAAAAAACTTTCGGAAAAGGAACGTCTCGCTTTTTATAAGTGGATGGCTGATCACCTTAAGTAATGCAAAGGAGTTGCGCTTGAATATTAGAGACAAACTGATAAAGAATTCGACTGTCAAAGACACGGCTACTCTGGCACAGAGCAAGGTTTATGGCAAAAAGGATATGGTTCCGACCAATGTGCCAATGATCAACGTTGCTCTTGGTGGTTCCATTGACGGTGGGCTTACACCTGGATTGACAATGTTAGCTGGTCCTTCGAAGCATTTCAAAACAGGATTTTCTTTGCTGATGGCAAAGGCATATCTGAATAAGTATCCAGATGGTGCTGTTCTGTTTTATGATAGCGAATTTGGCACCCCACAGGAATATTTCGATCAATTTGGAATACCGCAAGAGTGCGTAATTCATACACCAATTTCAGATGTTGAACAGTTGAAGTTTGATGTGATGAAACAGTTGAATGAATTGGAACGCGGTGAGAAGGTCATCATCATTGTTGATTCTGTCGGCAATTTGGCTTCAAAGAAGGAAGTTGAAGATGCTTTGAATGAAAAGGCGGTTGCTGACATGTCACGAGCGAAGCAGCTTAAATCTTTGTTTCGTATGGTGACGCCACATCTGTCGCTTAAGGATATTCCTATGGTTGTTGTCAATCATACCTACAAGGAACTTGGTATGTATCCAAAGGATATCGTGTCAGGCGGCACAGGCGGGTATTATTCTTCGGATAACATCTGGGTGTTGGGTAGACAACAAGACAAGGATGGCCAGGACATAAATGGATACCACTTCATCATCAACATCGAGAAGTCAAGATATGTAAAGGAGAAGTCGAAAATTCCTATATCTGTTTCGTGGGAAGGTGGTATTAATACGTGGTCTGGTTTGTTGGAAAATGCATTGGAGCACGGTTCTGTGACTAAACCAAAAAATGGTTGGTATCAGAAAGAAGGCGACGAAAAAATGTATCGTGAAAAACAACTTATTCGTGATGGTTCCTTTTGGAAGGATATCTTCAAGACAACAAATTTTGCCGACTTCTTGAAGAAGAAATATAAGATTGCAGGCTCTCCTGGTTCCATTTATGCGGATGCTGAAGAGTTTTTAGAAAAGGTGTATACTGACGATGAAAGTGAAAGCGTATAGATTAGAAGAGAAGCCTTTCATCATCAAGCCGGGTGAACGCAAGCGGCAATGGATGGATGAAACGCCTGGGCGATATGCATATAGATGTCTGCCTCTATCAGTTGCCAATTCTACAGGATGGGACTTGTATTGCGATGCTTCGTTTGTGATTTCTTGGAATGGCGGTTCCGATCAATCTGACATCAACATCAACTATGCTGGTGAAGAACAGAATTTCATTACTTCGACCTTTGGTGCAGGAATTATCACCTTCCACACAGGATGGCTGTTTAGAACCGATCCAGAATGGGACATGTTGGTAACTGGTCCTGTAAATGACGGGATTGCATGGGCGAACCCGCTTTCTGGTATTGTTGAAACGTGGTGGAATGATTTCACCTTTACGATGAACTGGAAATTGCATACTCCTGGTTCATATTTTTGGGATGTGAAAATTCCCATTTGTAGGTTATTGCCAATACCACATCAATATGAAATAGTGACAGAAGTTTGTGACATCGAGAATGATGTAGAACAAAAGAAACTATATGAACAGTGGGCAGCAGAAAGGGAACAAACGATACATGAATTTAATCAGGTAGTGGAATATGGAATTGATGGCGAACGAGTGAAAGCAAATTCGCCAAAAACAGAATGGGAAGGAAACTACTACAAAGGAGTTCGCAAAAATGGTGAGCGAATTTCAGGACACACAATCAAACGAGATTTCCCGGAGTTCCAATAATGGAAGAGACGATACTATCATATCTAGCATTCAAGGAGAAGTATGCACGCAAGGTTATTCCACATTTGAGTGAAGAATTGTTCAACTGGCAAAACGAGAAAATTGTATTTCGGTTGATCAAGAAATACATGGACGCCTACAATACAATTCCGTCACGAGAGACGTTGTATATTGAGTTGGCAAATGTGAATGATATTTCACAGCAAGATTTTGATGAGACAAAAGCTCTGATCGGTAATTTGAAAATCGACGATTCGACTAATGTTGATTGGCTGGTTGACCAGACAGAGGTTTTTGTGCAAGACAGGAGTGTTCACAATGCAGTTAGACGTTCTATCCAAATCCTCAACGATCCAATCAATCATTCAAAAGCAATTATCCCAAAGCTCTTACAAGACGCCCTTGGGGTCAGTTTCAACAGCGCTATCGGACATGACTTTATCGAAGATGCGAAAGCCAGATACGACAGACTACATCAGTACGAAGAAAGAGTTAAATTTAACCTGGACTATTTCAACAGAATCACTGGCGGGGGTTTACCCTCCAAAACTCTGAATTGTTTGATGGCATCAACTGGCGTCGGCAAATCTCTTGCTATGTGTAGCATGGCAGCAGGAAATTTGATGGATCAGAGAAATGTTCTTTACATCACTCTCGAACTTGCAGAAGAGCGGGTTGCACAACGCATAGATGCAAATCTGCTTGACGTTTCAATTCAGGATTTGATTGGCATGTCGAGAGAGGATTATGACAAGAAAATTGCCGAATTGTCTAAATCGACAAAGGGAAAGCTTATCATCAAGGAATATCCGACAGCAGCCGCCAATGTTACGCATTTTCGCCATCTGTTGGATGAACTGAAAATCAAAAAGAACTTTGTTCCTGATATTGTGTATATCGATTACTTGAATTTGTGTACTTCGGCGCGAGTGAAAATGGGAGCAGGTGCAAATTCCTACACATATATAAAGTCGATTGCAGAAGAATTGCGTGGTTTGGCTGTTGAATTTGATATTCCTATCATGACGGCAACTCAAGCGAATCGCGATGCTATTGGTTCGAGTGATATGTCTCTGACCAACACGTCTGAATCGCTTGGATTGCCAATGACATTGGATTTGATGGTTGCGTTGATTTCGACAGATGAACTGGAAGAAAACAAACAGATCATGGTGAAGCAATTGAAAAATCGATTTGGCGATCCTGCCATGCATCGTAAATTTTTTGTTGGCGTAAACAAGTCGAAAATGCGTTTATATGATGTTACTAACGAAGAGGACGATGACACACCAGTAATGGATAATACTGATTTTGGCGCGTCTTTGTTCGATGAAGTTGCTTTTGATAAAAATGTGTTTGCTGGATTTACGTCGAATTAATAGGAGCATTGGATGAGAAACTTTCTTAGTGTAACCACAATTATATTGACTGTTATAGGCATTACGCTATTGTCTGGTTATGTCGTGCATGATAAGATAGTGAAGAACGAGTTGCAGTTCATGAAATTCAACACTTATGTTGAATGCATCAAGCAGAATGAGAAAAATATCTGTGAATTCATCATCAAATAGGAGATATAGAAATGAGCGATATTGACACCGTAGATGCATTTTATAATGCAGAGGAAATTAGCTATAACATGGATATTGGGCGTGGCATTTTGTCAATTAAGGAACTCGAAGAGGCGATTGGTTATCTACAGGAACATGGAGCAAGGCATGGAATAGATCATGATTTGCAGGCAAACATCATTGAAATTTTGAATGACGAAGTGAAAGGTATTTTGAATGACGTTCTCTACACATATCATCTCGCCAAAACTGGTGGTCAAGAAGATCAAGGGACAGAATAACTATTGTCTCTATCAGAACGGCACCGAAGTGGAGATCAGCAAGTCCAAGAAATTTCTTCTTGACAGGAAGAAATTCTTGCAGCATAGTGGTGGTTTCGAAGGGGAAATCCCAGAGTTCATGTTAAAGCGCACTGTGAGAGAGAAAGAGCATTTGGATGTTTACGACTGAAGAGACGCGAGATGATCTCAGGAAGGCTTGGAGATTTGATCGCGATCTTGATCGCGCCCGTGGTCGTTTGCGCTGGCGTCTTTTCTTCATGAAACCAATTTGGATGCTTCTGAGTGCTATTGAGCCACGATAGCCATTGAATGGCGCGACCTGCATATATCAACATAGGAAAGAAACGTTGATGCTATGATTACAGAAACAACCATCTTTGATGTTATTGCGGTGGTTCTCGGTATGCTCGTAATGGTGTGGGGCGTCGGGGCCGTTTATCACGTGTCATTTCGTGATGTTCCTCATCAAATTTGCGCTGGCAACGTGCATAATGATAGCATTGTGGAAGCATATCGCTGCAACAAGTCCAAGAAATTTTTTCTTGACAGGAAGAAATTCTTGCACCATAGTGGTGGTGTCGAAGGGGAAATCCCAGAGTTCATGTTAAAGCGCGTGGCGCATGAGGAACAAAATAATGGCTAAGGTGAAAATTCGCATACCAGTGCTGGTGGGCAGCAATGGTCTTTGGCATTCCTTTGGATATGGTGATGTCGGTAAAGAAACCCCGGATTCTCAGTATCCTGATTGGTCTACAATGGAAGATGGCATCATGCAAAAGGGTGATGATGGTTTGTGGCATGATCCAGACGTGTCAACAAAAATTTTTGTTGAAGCTGAAATCGAAGTGCCAGACATCAAGGCCATTTACGCAACTGGTGTTGTTGAAGAATAGGAATTTGACATGAGCATGGATGTGTTGTTCCCACTATCAATTTGCTTTTTCGGTCTGCTCGTTTTATATGGGTTGGATCGTCTGGCAAGTGCAATGAAAAGCGTGAGCATGGATGTCCATGCTCATACAGAGATTATATTGGAAATGCATAATTTGCTGAACATGCGCTATAGAGAATATGAAGCTGCTCGTGATGCTCTGCAAGAACTCATTTCTGAAAACGAAAGGCTGAAAAAAGATGAAGAAAGAAATCCTATTGAAGTACCGAAATGGTGATAAGCTGAGCGATTTTGAATTGAGAACTCTTCGTGGAGATATGCGAACTGTAGCTATGATACTTGGCCAATATGGTGATCTGTTTACTATTACAGACTCATACTGCATAAAAATTGTTCGTGATTGCGATGCGTTTTTACGCGCCCGTAAGGAAGGTGTAAACGATGGGGAATGATAGCACGTTTGTACTTGAAATTATGCTTGGTTTCGCTATAGGATGGTTCTTGGTTAGCGTCTTGTTTGTTGTTTATCATCGAATAGTCGAAAGGCGTAAAATACGTGCATGGAACAAAGAACAAGCCGAGTGGGATCGAAAACGTTCATTGGCGCTGGATCAGGCAGTCCTTGAAAACAAAAAAACCGCCAACACGGTGTTTGAAGCCTTTAATGCTAAGTATCGTGATGGGTTTGATGAAATCGAGAGCAAAAAGCAATGAACATTTTCTACTTGGATGCTGATCCGACACAAGCAGCAAAATGGCACGTCGATAGGCATGTCGTCAAAATGCCTTTGGAAGCGTGTCAAATGCTATGCACAGCACACAGAGTTCTTGATGGTGTCGAGTACCAAGAAAAGACTGCCAATGGGCGCAGCATAAAGCGCTGGAAGCATCCAAACAAATTCTATGATTGCTTGTTGTACAAAGCCACACACGTAAACCACCCTTCGTGTGCATGGGTGCGTGAGTCGGATAAAAACTACAAGTGGCTATACGAATATTTCGTGGCTTTGTGCAATGAGTACACACAGCGCTATAATAAGCCTCACAGGTGCTTTGAAGTTTTCTCAGACTATCTGTATCATGCGCCAGCTATGATCGCGTCAGGAAGCTTCACTGAGCCTCCTGCGGCCATGGATGAAGCATATGTTGTGTCTGGTGATGTGATTGGCTCATATCGCCAGTATTACAGGCTTGGCAAATCCAATTTACACGAGTGGAAACAGAACAAGCCAGATTGGCTGTAAACTCCTAATTCAGCGAAAACATAAATACCCTTAGTATTCGATTACTAGGGGTTTTTTTATGGCCGAGAAGACTAAGCACGGAAGATCGGAGAAATGGCGGCGTGCGCATGCATTATCTATGCGTCTGCACCAAAATCGATTGAAGCGCGCACGAGAAATCGCAGCTAGGCGAACGCCAACACCATCTGTTTTGAAAAAACGTGCTGGTCGTGCAGCAATTGCCAAATTGCGTATGAAATTTGCTGGCCAAAAAGGCAAGCATTATGGTGAATTGACTAGATCGCAAAAGGTGCAGATTGACGATTTGGTTGCAAAGAATATCAATAGCAAAGTTGTCAGACAACTGACAAAAATGTTGATACCAAAAGTTCGGGCTGCTGCTGCGAAAAAACATAAGCCCGATCCAATCGTATTTCCACAAAACCATTCAAATCGAACTATTGCTGAAGGCACTCGTTTGCAAAAAATGTTGCGTGCGCGTGCCAGCAGACATAGAAATCGTGCTCGCTATAAAACTGGTGATGTGGCCAAAACTTATAAAGAAGGTGGCCACAATAAATCGCACGCAAGACACAAATCAAGTCGCGTCACCAAGACGGCAGAAGCCAATTATGCGCGCGTGACTGTCACTCGAAACCCATGGAATCGGTTGACAAAATTGGCTATGATGGCTGGTTTTCGTGGTCGTCACACCGCTGCAAAAAAACTTGAAAGGCTTCGTGGTTCCAGATTGCACCAACAGGGACGCATGAGTTCTAGCAAAAACCAATTTGATCCAGAATCAAAATTGTATAACCTGAATACCGATATTTGGAGCGATATAAATATCGCCATGGATGTGTTGACAGAAGATGTTGTACAAGATCGCATCGAGAGTCTGTTCATCCGTGGATTGGTTCCCAAGCACCAAATTCAGCGCTATCGTCGTATACTCAACGATCCAAACAGATATATCAAGTTTCGCCAGTACCATGATGAGATATTAGACTTGTTTCGTAAGTTCATGGAATATCTGGCAAGCAACGACACCATTTTTCTAAAGGTTAGACAACAGGTGATGGCAAAAAATCACGGGAGAATATAACAGATGTCAAATACAACTGATAGGTTCATTGCTCGCTTGCAGGAAGCCAAAAACGTGAGTCCGCGAGGTAAGGTAGTGCTCGAACCAGACCCAACTTTTGTAAGGAAACCGAAAAGTAAAGCGAAAGGAGTGCGACCGACGCCTAAAGAGGTTTATGATCAAAGCATTAAACCGCGTAAAGAGCGAAGAGAAGACAGGAAACTCAACGATATACTTGATAAGCGTGGCGATGATGTTGTTGATGCTGCCGTGCAACACATTGGACCTGATAATAGAGAAGAACATTTTCGACATTGGGCACATGAAGCTAGTGTGCAAGACCCAAATGGAAATGCTTCCAGCAGAGCGCGTGAGCACGCGCGTGAGCATTTACCACATGCAGATGCAAACCCGAGAGGATTGGCTAAAAAATATCTAGATCATCTAGAAGACAAAAAAGTGAAAGAGGCAAATCGTAAATACGAAGAGATATTGGCTCAGATGCGTGATCGAGAAAACGAAGCAAAGGCGACATCTTTGAAGCAAGCAAAGAAACGCAAAAAATTTCGTGAGCCAGAAACCTTTCCTGATAAATTCAATCCGCGAGAAAATGCGAACCATGCAATGCATATGCGGCACATTGATGCTACAAACGAAGCTCTTGGTAGACAAGTTGATCATATTCAACATCATGCAAATGAACTTATGGCGAGTACAAATCAAAGAGATCAGGAGCATCATGCCAGGGAATTTATTAGGCACATGAACCATTATACAACACATGGGCACCGTACCATACAAAACATGAGGGATGCTCATGCTCAACACACAACACAAAAGGAAAATGATGATATTGATGCTGGAATGGCAGCTACTAGACGGACAAACATGCTTAGGTTTGCTTTAACTGGCAAAAACGAAAAGCGGAAATATACGGCGGATGAAGACCCAAAAAAGAACAGGCACATGATTACCGTTGAAACTGGACGAGAAGCGAACGAGCGACAAACTGCTATCGGTGTTCATAGTGCTCGTAGAGCAGAAAACGTTACCAATGCGCTTCATGATGCAATTTCACATCCCGCCATTTCAAAACATCAAGCAATTTCGATGGTCAGAAAGAGTGGCTTGATTAATTGGCAACTTCGTAAAGCACTGCGCAGAAAGGGCGTTTCGGGTAGAGAAATTCGACAAGCGGATATTGAACGACATCCGTACAGTGGTCGTGCGCGTTCTTTCTTGGGATTGGAAAATCGACATCTGGAAACGGTGAAGCGCGTTATTTCCGAAATTCGTGGTGGTGATGATGGTGCAGTTCGACCAGGAAAGCGTGGTGCTCGTGGACATGATTCAACCGAAGTGCAAAATCGAAGTGGTAGAAAAATTCGAGGCAGATTTTCTCCTGTTCGTCCCAATGCGTTTGATCCATATAGGAAACGTGCCAAGGTGGCAAAATGACAAACCAAACAAGCGCTAAGGCTTTGTTAGATAAAATTCGTGTTTTGGTCAAAAAGCATCGAGAAGCGATTGCCGATAAAATCGATATAGATGAACCGGCAGTTCCTCGAAACGATCACAATGGCAATGAGATTACTGGCAGAAGTGGTCATACTTCTCATCATCAAGATAGACGTACTACTAAACGTCAGTTCATGAAAGTGCACAGCGAAGATATCGATGCTACCAGAGAAGAACCGGGTGGTTGTTCCGACACAACGCGAAAGAAGACATCGCCAAAGAAAAAAACAAAAATCGAAATCAATCCTAGCGAAAAAGGTTATGGCAATAAAGACGTAAAAACGGCAAATGAAGACACGAATATTGCTGCTTATGCAGATTGGCTTTCGAAAACAACTAAATAAAACACAACCTCAATAATAAGGAGAAACCCATGACTGCATCTTGGGGAACCAAAGACGATAAAACATCAACGGGTACAGTTACCGTTGCTGCAAATGGTTTGGTTACTGGTGTCGGCACAGATTTTGTATCAGAAGCAAAGGCTGGTGATTTTTTGACAACAGATGCTGAATCTCTTCGAATTGTATCAATCACCAACACAACAGTTTGTCACGTTCAGGCACAAACGCTTGGTGGTGCAATCGCTACGGCATCTGCCAATCAGTTCACGCTTTCTGAAAAGCCGCAATTCATTGTGACTTCGATGGTTGGTGCAAACGCTTCACAGGTGTTTGGTGTTGATACTACAGAAATTGGTCTTGGTGGTACGCTGCTTTCAGCAACCGTAACATCTCCCGGTTCTGGTTATAGTGCCAATGCCGCTGTTACCGTTTCTGGTGATGGCTCATCCGGTGCTGCAAACGCACAAGCAAACTCGATTGGTCGCATTGCAGCCATTAATATCAGCAACGCTGGTAGTGATTATGGGTGGGCTGAATTGGCAATTGCTGCCCCTCCTGGTCAAACAGTTAACGCTGGTGCTGTTGAAGCAAATGGCTTCATTCCGATTGCTTCAAACGTTTTGCAGGTGAACGATTTCGTCACTTATGATGTCGCTGCTGGCAATACAGCCATTGCAGAATTGACGGATGGCAATCAGTATTATGTACAAGCAGCAAATTCAACTGGTGTCTACTTGGCAGAAACTCTTGGTGGTGCAGCCATCACACTGACTGCTGGTGATAATGAAAGTGGTCACACGCTTACTGGTGAAACCGCCACTGGCGAATTTACGCTTGGCGGCGCAAAGGCGGCTGGTGTGGCGCATGCTGGATGGGTTTTGCGGACTGTTGGAACGGGAAACAAAGCTGGTCGTGTATCAACTGAAGTTCTGGTCGCAAGCCGTCTTACTGGCGATGCTGCCGACGATGACGAATTCCCTGATAGCTAATGGTTAAGTCCTCTTTGTCGTGATAACATTGGGGACTTATTTTGTTTTGGAGGCTGGCCTTGTTTTACATCTATGCATATTTGCGTGAAGACGGAAGTCCTTATTATGTTGGAAAGGGTTCTGGTTCGCGTGCGTATTCCAAGAATGGTCGAAAAACACAACCACCAAATGATAAAGAGAGAATTGTTTTTTGGCATGAGATGTTGGAAGAAAGTGAAGCATTTGCGTTGGAGATTTTTTATATCAAGCTGTTTGGTCGTAAGGACAACGGCACTGGCATCTTACGAAATTTGACAGACGGTGGTGAAGGCGCGTCTGGTGTAAGTGAAAGTGTCAGGAAATTGCGTTCGCAAAATGCGGATAGATGTTGGGAAAACCCTGAGTATGTAAAAAAATTGACATCATTCAAAAGTCGTTCAAGGTGGAAGGTAACAAAACCGGATGGGATGGTCATCTATTTAAAGGGGCTGAAATGGTTTTGCAAGCGACATGGTTTACATTCAAGCCATTTGGCAACACATGGTTGTTATAAAGGTTGGAGAGCGGAGAAAATAATTGGCAAATAACGCAAAAACAATAACGCAATTGAATGCCTGCACGGCTCCACAGAGTACCGATTTTGTTGTAATCGTTTCGAACACTTCGGGCGAAGCCGAGACGATGTATGCAACAACAAACAATTTGTTCAACAATGCTTCGGCTAATGTTACGGTGAATGTCGTCACTGGTGCAACTTTAGTTATCACCGGCAACAGCACACCTGCAAACAATACTGATAACAGCAATCGTCCAAACAATGCAATTTGGACAGATGGTGATTTTATCTATATGTGGAATGGCACGGAGATAAAGAGAGCCGCATTGTCAACATTTTAAGTGAAGGCCCATGAACGATTTTCCGTTAAACAAGGATACGTTCATTCTTTATTGTTCAAAGAATTATGATGGTGGTTTCGTCTCTGGTATGGATGAAATGTATGAAGATTTGAATCGCATCAAGTATATCAAAAAACTGGTGACACGGTATGAACAGAACAATGATTTGAAAGAACGATTGATCCTGAATCACATCATCATACTGAATAATGTGTTTGGCGCAGATGCTACTGCCAGAATTTTGTATTTCAAGCTCAAGTCATGTTTTCATGTGATCAAACCGTTTCTGGTGTTGTTGAATATTCTTCCAGAGTATTACTTCAATATCGGTGATGAGAAAGTGGTTGATACAAATATGATACCAATGGATCAAAATATAGTCGAGGTATTACGCAAGATATGAAAGAAAGCGCAATTCCAGTTAATGCAGTCGGTGGTGTCGCACCAATCCGTCCAGGCGATACGCCACCCGGAATAACTGCATTGCAACGTGTGCAGCGAGCCGCTAAGCGAGTTCGTTGTCTTCGAAAAAAAACGCAAACGGCAAAAGGAAGAATAATGTGTCTACAGAACTAACTGCACTGATCGGAAATATCATTTCACAGGTGCCGTTGGTTGCTCTTACAGTTTATCTTTGGATGATGGATAGACGGGATAAACAAAAAACGATTGATTATTTGAGACATGAAAATGCAATGAAAAAAGAAGTGGTCAAGCAATTTACCGAATCGTTGGACAAATTGGCTTTATCACTCGAACTTATAAAGGATCGGTTAAGATGAAATTGTGGAAGGCGATTGTGCCAGTTGAATTTGATCAAGAACACCAAAATGAAATTGATAAAGAAGAACGCGAGTCTGTTGAAGTTGACGAAAAAGCGAAGCAAACAATATCTCGGTTTGAGCTATCTTTGTTGGAATTAGAACGCTTGTTGAAAGATTGCAATAAAGGCAAGGAAATCGATGATAGTAATTTACGAAGCAATAAATGATCCAATAACACAGCTTTCCGTTGTTGGTAATATAACAGCAGCGTTACTTCTCTTCCTCGTAGCAACCGTAATTTTGATATTCACAGCCAAAATCAAATTTCATCTCAAAACAGACATCGTGTTTATTATGGTTGGTACTGCGTTGCAGACTTTTGGTTGGATGATTATGGCAATTCTTTTGTCTCTTGAGGGTTTGTTCAAGATACACGAAAATATTGAAATGGTTCAATGGCTGAAAGAAAATCAATACCTAACAATCATACCAAGCATCTTCGTTTTGCCGGGTCTTGTTTTGGTTATTGGTCCAATGATCAGTATACTGTTATCTTGTAGCCGATTTGTCTCATATGTAATCACGACAGCCTTCGTTTTTAGTGTTGGTTGGTTCATATTTTGGAAACTTGTCGAATCGTTACCATAAGAGCAATCAATTACAGTTGACAACACCAATCCCACGTGTTAGTTTACGTGGGGTTTTTTTTTGTTAGGATTTTGACATGCTGAATGAATGGCTAGAACGGAAATATATCATGCTGCTGAGCAGTTCACTGCCGCTGTTTGTCGAAAAGGGTGATAATGTCTACAATTTTCGATGTGTGTTGTGCGGAGATTCCGAAAAAAATACAGCAAAGGCCAGAGGCTATTTGATCGAGAAGCAGGGCAAGTTCTACTCATATTGTCACAATTGTCACGCTTCCATGCCATTCGACAAATTCCTTGAACACGTCAATCCAATCCTCTACAAGCAATATCTCGAAGAAAGGTTCATAGACACGCCAAGGCGCAATGTGAGCAAATCACAACCATTGCGTGTGGAGAAGGAGATTGACAGTCTCGGTATACCTAGTGTAATGTGGTTGGATGTGAACCATCCAGCCAGACAGTATATCGCAAAGCGCGGGATACCTGTTCGTTGGTATTC
>Ga0180435_10001023_pt1 | contig 29457 bp, 28 predicted proteins | sample SS_ome_3_FD_132467 | JGI IMG/M metagenome (GOLD analysis project Ga0180435, IMG submission 132467) | Hypersaline lake sediment archaeal communities from the Salton Sea, California, USA - SS_3_S_1 metaG | ecosystem: Environmental > Aquatic > Non-marine Saline and Alkaline > Hypersaline >... | reverse complement strand
GTGCCGCTCAGGCGTTCGTGCGATCTCGCGCGTCTCGAACAGACGCTCGCCGCACGCGGCATCGGCGCCGTTGCCCTCGAGCGCATGCGCTGGCACCGGCCGCGGCCGCGCCGCTGCAGCGCCCTGGTGATCGGGCTCGGCAACGTCGATCTGCTGGCGCTGCCGGATGCGGTCGCGCGGCTGGACCGGGCGATCCGCGACGCGGCCTGAGCGCCCCGGGCGCGTTCTCCCCATCCTCGTCATGCAGGGGGCGCGTGCCTCGCAGCCTTGGGTCGTCGTCAGCGGGCGGACGGGCGCAATTCGGGATATCTATCGGAGCGATTCGATCAATTGATTATCTTTTTTCCTGACGCGTGTCTATGTTGAAGGGGAAGAGCGGTCTCAAGATGACTCGTGACCACGAACGATCTCGAGACCGGTCAAAGCAACCGGCGGCAGACCCAAGCGGAGAATCACGATGACAGACAAGTCGCAAGCCCAGGGCAAGTGCCCGGTCATGCACGGCGGCAGCACCAGTGTCGGCAACTCGAACATGGACTGGTGGCCCAACGCGCTCAACCTCGACATCCTTCACCAGCACGATCGCAAGACCAACCCACTGGACGCGGACTTCGATTACCGCAAAGCGCTCGCGCAGCTCGACGTCGCCGCGCTCAAGCGCGACCTGCATGCCCTGATGACGGACAGCCAGGACTGGTGGCCGGCGGACTGGGGGCATTACGGTGGGCTCATGATCCGCATGGCCTGGCACGCCGCGGGTACTTACCGCATCGCCGACGGCCGCGGCGGTGGCGGCACCGGCAACCAGCGCTTCGCGCCAATCAATTCCTGGCCGGACAACGTCAATCTCGACAAGGCGCGGCGCCTGCTGTGGCCGATAAAGAAGAAATACGGCAACCGCATCAGCTGGGCCGATCTCATCATTCTCGCCGGCACCGTCGCCTACGAGTCGATGGGCCTGGAAAGCTACGGCTTCGCGTTCGGCCGCGAGGATATCTGGCATCCGGAGAAGGACACCTACTGGGGCGCGGAGAAGGAATGGCTGGGCGCGAGCCGCTACGAGGGCGAGGACCGCGAGACGCTGGAGAACCCGCTCGCCGCGGTGCAGATGGGCCTCATCTACGTCAACCCGGAAGGCGTCAACGGCAACCCCGACCCGCAGAAGACGGCACACGATGTGCGCGTGACCGTCGCGCGCATGGCGATGAACGACGAGGAAACCGTCGCGCTGACCGCGGGCGGGCACACCGTGGGCAAGTGTCACGGCAACGGCGACGCGACCTTGCTCGGGCCGGACCCGGAGGCTGCCGACGTCACCGAGCAGGGTTTCGGCTGGCGCAACCCGAAGGGCAAGGGCAGCGGGCGCGACACCGTCACCAGCGGCATCGAGGGCGCCTGGACGACACACCCGACGCGCTGGGACAACGGCTACTTCCACATGCTGTTCAACCACCAGTGGGAGTCGCGCAAGAGTCCGGCCGGGGCGTGGCAGTGGGAGCCCGTCGACATCGCCGAAGAAGACAGGCCGGTCGACGTCGAGGATCCCTCGATTCGTTACAACCCGATCATGACCGATGCCGACATGGCGATGATCACCGACCCCGTCTACCGCGAGATCTCGCAGCGCTTCTACGAGGATCCGGATTACTTCTCGAAGGTCTTCGCGCGTGCCTGGTTCAAGCTGACGCACCGCGACATGGGGCCGAAGGCGCGTTACCTCGGGCCCGACGTGCCGGCCGAGGATCTCATCTGGCAGGACCCGGTGCCGGCCGGCAAGCGTGACTACGACGTCGCCGCGGTCAAGGCGCGCATCGCCGACAGCGGCCTCGCCATCGGCGAGATGGTCGCGACCGCCTGGGACAGTGCGCGTACCTTCCGCGGCTCCGACATGCGTGGCGGCGCCAACGGCGCACGTATCCGTCTCGCGCCGCAGAAGGACTGGGTCGGCAACGAGCCGGAACGGCTCGCGCGCGTGCTCGGCGTGCTCGAGGGCATTGCCGCGGACACCGGCGCGAGTGTCGCCGACGTCATCGTGCTGGCCGGCAACGTCGGCATCGAGCAGGCCGCGCGTGCTGCCGGGGTCGAGGTGACGGTGCCCTTCGCGCCGGGGCGCGGCGACGCGAGCGACGCGATGACCGACATCGAGTCGTTCGAGCCACTCGAGCCGATACACGACGCCTATCGCAACTGGCTCAAGCAGGATTACGCGGTGAGCGCGGAGGAGCTGATGCTCGATCGCACCCAGCTCATGGGCTTGACCGCACCGGAGATGACGGTACTCGTCGGCGGCATGCGCGTGCTCGGCACCAACCACGGCGGCACCCGCCACGGTGTGCTGACCGAGCGCGTCGGTGCGCTGAGCAACGACTTCTTCGTCAACCTGACCGACATGCGCAACGCATGGACGCCGGCGGGCGAGGGGCTCTACGAGATCCGCGACCGCCGCTCGGGCGAACTGCGCTGGACGGCCACGCGCGTCGACCTGGTGTTCGGCTCGAACGCGATCCTGCGCGCCTATGCCGAGCTCTACGCGCAGGACGATGCGCAGGAGAAGTTCGTCGCCGATTTCGTCGCCGCATGGACGAAGGTGATGAACGCCGACCGCTTCGACCTGGCCTGAGCGAGATTCGCCGGCGTCCGCGCGCGGCCTGCGAGTCGCGCGCGGATGCCGGCATGACGCACGGCATCAACCGCCGTGAAACAGTTTCGCCGCGATCTGGCCGATTTCCTCGTCCTGCTGGTAGGTGCCGCCGCTCTGCCCGAGCGCGCCGAGCATGGCGCCGTCCGCGTCGCGCAGCACGATGCCGCCCCATACGGGGGTATAGAGCGGATCGCAGAACCAGGTGATCTCGCGCCGCTCATCGCCGAGCGACATGTCGAACAGCCGCGTCTTCAGTACGCGCGTGTCCATCTGCCACTTGGTCGCGGTGTAGGCCTTGTTGTAGCTCATGCGCGCGTTGAGCGCCGAGGCGCCGTCCATGCGCGCCAGGTGAATGAGGTCACCGCCGGCATCGACCACCGCGGCGGCGAACTTGATACCGCGCTTGTCCGCTTCGGTGAGCATGCAATCGACGATCATGCGCGCGTCTTCCAGGCCGAGCTTCTTCGCCATGAGGGTGTCCTTTCGAATGATGGGGACCTGCGATTATCCACCGCACGGGCGTGCAGCGGCACGACTCGCGTGGCGCGCGGGGTGAGACCCCGGCGTCACGCGCCGGCGACGGATGTCACCTCGCGCGTGAACAGGGCGTGCTGGCTCGCAGTGTGGAAGTCGCGCCATACGCGGTTGAGCGCGCTGCGCGTGTCGGCCCCGCGCAGGCCGACATGGGGATACAGCTCGGCGAACAGGCCGCGCGCGAGGCGCACCAGCGCATCACTTGCCAGGTCGGCCTCGGCGATCAGCTGCGCGGGGGGTGCGCGGCCGGCGCCGCAGGCCTGCCACAGGGCTTCGGCGCTTGCGTAGAGCCGCGCGCGCCGCTGCTCGAACGCCTCGCACGCCGCACTGAGCTTGGCGCCCGTGCCGGCGTCCCGCGCCGCCAACGATGACGCGCACAAATCGAGAAAACGCAGCGTCAGGCCGGCCAGGTTGACGCTCAGCGTCAACGCCGCGAACTGGGCAAAGGGGACGCGGTAGAGCGGTTCATCGCGCACCGCCGCGGCGGCGTCGATGGCAAAGCTGCGCGCGGCGGGAACGAGCGCGTCGTCGAGCGCGAAAGCGTGACTGCCCGTCGCGACCATCCCCATGGCGTGCCACTCGCGCTCGATACGGTACTCGCCGGGTTCGAGCAGGATGGCGCGGATCACGGGCTGACCGTCAGCATCGTGCACGGGCAGGCCGTCGCGCACGACGCGGCAGTTCGCGGTCACGGCCGTGGCCTGTTCGATGCCGCTCGCATGGCGCCAGCGGCCGCGCACGCGCCAGCCTCCCGCGGTCGCTTCGGCCTCGCCGCCGGCGGCGCCGCTGCCGGCGATGCAGGCGTGTGCATCGGCGAACACGCGTGCGGCCAGGGCGGGATCGAGAAAGCCCGCGAACCAGGCTGCGCCCGCGCACAGCGTGACCACCCAGCCGCTGCTGCCGTCGGCCCAGGCGAGCGCTTCCTCCAGGCGCAACAGCGCGGGCAGGCTGAGCCCGTGCCCGCCCAGCGCCGGGGGCAGCGCGATGCGCAGCCAGCGTTCGTCGTGGATGAGGCGCCATTGCGCCGGGTGCAGGCGACCGGCGCGTTCTGCGTCAGCCGCGGCACTGCGCAGGGTGGCGACGGCCTGCGCCGGCAGGCAGGTCTCGGGGTGCGTCGTGCGGGGTGCGGGCGAGTTCATCGGGTGCGCTGAAATACCGGTGTGTCGCGACGGGCGGGCGCACGCGATGCGCTGTGCGGCCCATGGTGCAGGATAAGCCAACGGTCACCGCTCGCCGTATGGTGTGATGGCACCGTCGTGATCGGCTTCGTTCGTCCCGGGCCAGCGCGCGCGGGACCGGAGCGACGATTCGCGCCATACCGGGAGAAACCCTCGTGACCGGAGGCCGTCACCGGTCACGCCTCGCGCGGCCGGCCTGGGCTGCTCGGGTTGGGGCGAGGATCGTCAGCCGAGTGCGCGGTACACCGCGCTTTCGAAGTCGACGTAGCCGGGATAAGCGGCGACGTCGTGGAACGGCAGCACCTGCGCGCTCCAGATACCGCCGATACCGTTGTGGCGGTCGATCCAGTAGTAGGTGTTGGCAAGCCCGGCCCAGGCGAGTTGGCCGGCGGGGCGCCCGGTCGGCGCCGGGGCCTCGTTGACCTGGAAGGTGTAGGCCCACGATTTCGGCAGGCCGGGGAAGAACTCGCCGGTGTTGGCGAACTGCGGATTGGATGTCACCCAGCCGCCACTGGCGAGGCCATCGAGACCGTTCTGCGCCATGCGCGCCACGGTCGCCGCTTCCAGCACGCGCCCCTGCGGCGCCGCGCCGTCGTTCAGGATCATGCGGATGAAGGCGAGATAGGCTTCGAGTGTGGCGTACAGACCGTGACCGCCCATGTCCATGTCCGGCGGCTGCGGCAGGCACATCTCGGGTGCCGCGGTGAGCTGTCCGTCGGGTGCGCGCAGATGGATGGTAGCGCGCCGTGACGCCATCGAGGGTGTCATCGTGAACGCGATGTCGTCGACGCCGAGCGGGGCGAAGATGCGCTCGGCGAAAACCTCGCCGAGGCGTTTGCCGCGCACCGCCTCGACCACCAGGCCCAGCCAGTCGATGCCGTTGCCGTAAGTCCAGCGCGTTCCCGGGTCGTGCAGGAGCACGTCGCGGATGCCATCGAAGGTGCAGGCGAGGATCGAGGGTATCCCGCGCTGATCGCGATAGCGCAGCAGGTCGGCGCTGAAGAAGTCGTAGCCGAAGCCCGAAGTGTGGAGGATGAGATGTTCGAGCGTGATGTCGCGCGCCGGCGCGCGCAAGCGCGGCTCGCCGTCGGGGGCGAAGCCGTCCAGCACCTGGATCTCGGCGATTTCCGGCACGTAGTCACGCGCCAGGTCGTCGAGCTTCACTTGGCCTTCTTCGACGAGTTGCATCAGGGCGACGCCGGTGATGGCCTTGGTGCACGAAGCGAGCAGCATGACCGTATCGGTCGTCATCGCCGCGCTGCCGCCGAGTTCGCGCACGCCGGCGGCGCCGGCGTAGAGGGTGTCGTCGCGATCGGTCGCCATGGCGACGATGCCCGGCGCACCGCCCGCGCGGTTGACACTGTAATCGAGGATGGTGTCCGCTGCCTGGGCGATTGCGGGCTTGGGCGAAGAAGTCATGACTATGCCTCGTGCTGATCATCGGGCGCCGCGAGCGGCGCGTAAGCGCAACGCCAGGGCCTGTTGATTTTTCAACATTCGGCACTCAATGTCGAAGGATCAACAGGCCCTGGCAGGGCCGTCGTGCGCGGCGCGAGCCGCGCCCGGCAAGGGTGGGCCGGCGCCGCAGGTGCGCGCGCCGCGCAGGCGTTTATACTCGGGGCTCGGATGCGGTGCCGTATGGTGCCGTCCCTTGCAGCGGCGCCCGTCCCCGAGGTGTGGGCACGGCGCTGTGGCGAGGGGCCGCGGTGAGGGGCCGCGCGCATCGCCCATCCCTGCCAATGCTTTCGAGGAGGTCACCATGAGTTCGGTCGCATCACCACAATCGCCCCAGCGGGCTGCCGGGCAGCGGCAACAGTTCGACGCCGTCATCGTCGGCGCCGGTTTCGCCGGTCTGTACATGCTCCACCGCCTGCAGCAGCGCGGCCTCGCGGTGTGCCTGTTCGAGGCCGGCAGCGGCGTTGGCGGCACCTGGTACTGGAACCGCTATCCCGGCGCCCGCGTCGACGTCGAGAGCATGGAGTATTCCTACTCCTTCGATGAGGACCTGCAGCAGGAATGGTCGTGGTCGGAGCGCTACGCGGCGCAGCCGGAACTGCTCGAGTACATGAACCACTGCGCGGACCGCTTCAATCTGCGCCCCAACATGCAGTTCGATACCCGCGTGACCGCGGCGGTCTATGACGAGGACACGCGCGGCTGGCGCATCAGCACCGATCGCGGTGACGAGGTCAGCGCCAGGTACTGCATCCTCGCGACCGGCTTCCTGTCCGCGGGCGAAGTGCCCGCGTTCGAGGGGCTCGATGACTACCAGGGCAACACCTACCTGACCTCGCGCTGGCCGCACGAAGAGGTCGATTTCACGGGGCAGCGCGTCGCCGTCATCGGCACCGGTTCGTCGGCCATCCAGGCGATTCCGATCATCGCCAGGCAGGTCGACCATCTCTACGTCTTCCAGCGCACGCCCTCGTATTCGCTGCCGTTGCGTAACGGCCCGCTGGACCGCGATTTCGAGCGCTGCGTGAAGGCGATGTATCCCGAGTGGCGGCGGCGCCAGCGCGAGGAATCGCGTGCCGGCTTCATCGCCGTCAACAACCAGCCGATGGCGCCGAACGACAAGTCCGCGCTCGAAGTGAGCGAACAAGAGCGGCGCGCCGATTACGAGATGCGCTGGGAGTCGGGCGGGCTGTGCTACTACTCCTCGTTCGCCGACCTGCTGACCAACCGGGAAGCGAACGAGACGCTGGCCGAGTTCGTGCGCGAGAAGATTCGCGAGCGTGTCGAGGACCCGGAAGTCGCCGAGCTGCTGACGCCCCGGGATTACCCGATCATGGCCAAGCGCCTGTGCGCGGATACCAATTACTACGAGACCTACAACCGGGACAACGTCACGCTCGTCTCGATCAAGGACGCACCGATCGAGCGTCTTACCACCAGGGGCGTGGTGGTACGCGGGCAGGAGTACGCCGTCGACAGTATCGTCTTCGCGACCGGCTTCGACGCCGTGACCGGCGCCATCAGCCGCATCGACGTGCGCGGCCGCGACGACGCGAAACTGAACGATCACTGGGAAGGCGCGCCGCGCGCCTACCTCGGTCTCATGAGCGTGGGCTTCCCCAACCTGTTCTTCCTCGACGGGCCGTGCGCCAACGGCGCGCTGGTCAGCCCGATGCTGCTCTCCGAGCACCAGGTCGACTGGGTCGATCGCTGCATCGCCCATATCGGCACCGGTGAGGCCGCTAGCGTCGAGCCGACGCAGGCCGCCGAGGACGCGTGGATGCAGCACATGCACGAGGTCAGCGAGGGCAGCCTGCTCTACCTCGCCAACAGCTGGTACATGGGCGCGAACATCCCCGGCAAGCCGCGTGCCCTGCTGTCCTACCTGGGCGGGCTCGAAGCCTACCGCCAGCAGTGCGAGGCCGGCGAGGCGGATGGCTACGGCAAGCTCGTCGTGACGCGTTCGCGCGAGGCCGCCGAGGCCTGAGCGCATTGTCCCGGCAGTCCGGCGCGCACGCCGCGCGGGGCTGCCGGGGACTGTCCCCGCTGCCGTCGCTGCGGCGGTGCGTCTCGACAGAGGTGCGTCGCGCAGGATGCCCCCTCGTCGCGGCAGGCGCGGGCAGCGCCAGGCGCCGTGCCACGGGGCGCCGCCAGCCGCCATGTCGCGTTTTCTTAACAGCGCCGGCGCTTGCGGCTAGGATAGCTCCCTTTTTTTCGAGGGACTGTCCATGACGATTCGCTCTGCCGACACCTCCGGGGATCCTGCCGACGTGCGCGTCGTCGGCGTCGCCGGCGGTGGCCAGCTCGCGCAGATGATGTTGCCGGCGGCGGCGAAGCTCGGGCTCGAGATCGTCGTGCTCGATCCGGACGCGAACTGTTCGGCGGCCGGTCAGGCCAGCCATACCGTGGTCGGGTCCTTCGACTCGCTCGAAGCGCTGCGCGATCTGGCGGCGCGCAGCGACGTCGTCACGTTCGAGATCGAGCGCATCAGCACCGTCGCGCTGCGCACCCTCGAGGCGGAAGGGCACCGGGTGCGTCCGTCGGCCGCCGTGCTCGAGGTGATCCAGGACAAGCTCGTGCAGAAGCAGTTTCTCGAACGGCACGCTATCCCGACCAGCGCCTTCGTCGCCTGTACGCCGCCCGAGGCGCTGCCGTGGCCGTTGCCCTGCGTGTGGAAAGCGCGCCGCGACGGTTACGACGGGCGCGGCGTGGCGATGCTGCGCCGCGAGGGCGACGTCGCGCGTCTGCCGCCCGGGGAGGCCATGCTCGAGGCGCTGGTCGATATCGACTACGAACTCGCCATCATGGTCGCGCGCGACGTGCGCGGCAACGTCGCGCACTACCCGCTGACCGAGATCCTGATGGACCCGCAAGCGCACGTGATGGATACCGTGCTGGCCCCGGCCGAGGCCCCGGCGGCGGTCGCCGCGCGTTGCGCGAGCCTCGCCGAAGCGGTGGTGAGCGCGCTCGATTACGTTGGCGTGCTGGCCATCGAGTTCTTCGTCGACCGTCACGGCGAGGTGCTCGTCAACGAGATCTCACCGCGCCCGCACAATTCCGGCCACTACACCATCGAGGCCTGCCCGACCTCGCAGTTCGAACAGCATCTGCGCGCGGTCAGCGGACGCGAACTGGGCGCGACCACGTTGCTGCGCCCGGCGCTGACCTTCAACGTGCTCGGTGCGCCCGGTGCGCACGGCACGCCAGTCTACGTCGGGTTCGACGCTTTCGAGAGCGACGACGACGTGCACGTTCACTGCTACGATAAACCGCTGGTGCGCCCCGGACGCAAGATGGCGCACATCACCGTGCTGGCGGACAGCCGCGCCGCAGCGCTCGCGCGCGCCGCGCGCATTCGCGAGACCGTGCGAGTCGAGGGTAAGCATGACTGAGACAGACAAACCACTGGTTTCGATCGTGATGGGCAGCGCATCCGACCTGCGCGTGATGCAGGCCGCTTCCGACACGCTGACGGCCTTCGAGGTCCCGCACGAGATCGACATCGTCTCCGCGCACCGCACCGCGGCGAAGCTGGTTGCCTACGCCAATGGCCTGATCGCGCGCGAGATCGCGGTGGTCATCGCCGGGGCCGGCGGTGCCGCGCACCTGCCGGGCATGATCGCTGCGCAGACCGTGGTGCCGGTCATCGGCGTGCCGGTGGCGGCGACCAAGCTCGACGGCCTCGATTCGCTGCTTTCCATCGTGCAGATGCCGGCCGGGATCCCGGTCGCGACAGTCGCCATCGACAACGCCGAGAACGCGGCCCTGCTCGCCGCGCAGATCGTCGCCATCGGCGACCCGGCGGTGCGCGAGCGCCTGCAGCAGCACCGCCGGACGCTCGAGGAGAAGGTGAACACGGCCGCCGCCGAGGTCGCCCGCGTGATCGTGCCGGGACGGCGCTGACCATCGCCCGCGGCGCAGCCCGGGCGCTGCCCTGATGCTCAGTCTGCAGGCCATCGCCGGCGTCGCGCTCGCCCACGCCGTGTTGTGGGCGCTCAGCGAAGCGCGCCGCGCGGTGCCGTGGCGCACGGTGTGCGCGGCACTCGCGCTGCAGGTGGTGCTGGCCGTGCTGCTCACGCGCCTGCCCGGCAGTGCCGCGATGTTCGGCCTGGTCGAGAGCGCGATGCGGGCACTGCAGGCCGCCACCGAGACCGGTATGCAGTTCCTGTTCGGCTACCTCGCCGGCGCCGCGCCGCCGTTCGCGGTGATCGATGCCAATGCCGGTTACGTGCTCGCGCTGCGCGCGCTGCCGGTGATCATCGTGATGAGTGCGCTGGCGCGCCTGCTCACGCACTGGGGCGTGCTGCCGTTCGTGGTGCGCCTGATCTCGCGCGGGCTCGAGCGCAGCCTCGGCATCGGCGGCGCGCTCGGACTGGCTGCCGCGGCCAACGTCTTCGTCGGCATGACCGAGGCGCCGCTGCTGGTGCGGCCATGGCTGGCGCGACTCGACCGCGGCGAGCTGTTCGCGCTGATGGTGAGCGGCATGTCGACCATCGCCGGCACCGTGTTCGTGCTCTATGCCAACATCCTCGCGCCGCACGTGCCGGGCGCGGCGGGCCACTTGTTGACCGCATCGCTGATGAGCCTGCCGGCGGCGCTGGGTTTCGCGCTCCTGCTGGTGCCATCGGCGGCGCGGGCCGGCGCGGCTTCGTTCTCCGCACGCGAGGATGCCAGCGGCTTCGATGCGCTGACCGCGGGGGCCCTGCAGGGGCTCACGCTGTTCCTCAACATTCTCGCCATGCTGCTGGTGCTCGTCGCCCTGGTGCACCTGGCCAACCTGGTGCTGGCCCAGGTCGCGCTCGGCGGCGCGGCGCTGAGCCTCGAGCGCATGCTGGGTTGGCTGCTGGCGCCGGTCTGCTGGCTGATGGGGATCCCGTGGGCCGAGGCCACGGCCGCCGGCGCACTGCTCGGAACCAAGGTCGTGCTCAACGAACTGCTCGCCTACCTGGACCTGGCGGCCAGCGCACCGGACGTGTTCAGCGAGCGCACGCGGCTCATCCTGACCTACGCACTGTGCGGGTTCGCCAACGTCGGCAGCCTGGGCATGCTGGTCGCCGCGCTGGGTGTGCTGGTTCCGGAGCGGCGCGCCGAGGTCATGGCGCTGGGCTGGCGCTCGGTCGCGGTGGGCACGCTCGCGACCTGCAGCACGGGCGCGGTGGTCGGCCTGGTCGCCCCCTGACGGCCGCCGCGCCGACATGCCGCGTGCCTGGCAGGCCGGCGCGGGCCGGGTCAGGGCGAAAACCCCGCTCCAGGGTGTAATTGAGGGAGGTTCCGCCGCCCGCGCATGCGCGCGCCATTGGCGCGCTCGGTGGTGAGGGATTAGACTCATGGGTGGAATGAGCAGCCAGACCTACATCATCGGGCGCGCCGGCGATGTCGTCCTTTACGACGATACCGTCTCGCGGCGCCACGCCAGCCTCGAGATTGACGGCGACCGGGTCACGCTGCGCGATCTCGATTCGCGCAATGGCACGTATCTCATCCGCGACAAGGCCTTGCTGCCGTTCAGCAGCGGCGTGGTCACCTCGGACCAGGTCTTCGCGTTCGGCGAGTGCGTGCGCAGCGTCGCGCAACTGCTCACCGTCATTCGCGACCTCACCGGCGAGGAAGCGATCGACGAATCCCTGGCTGACACCGGCAATCGGCTCGATTCCACCCAGCTCGGTTTCAGCGTCGCGCCGCGCCCGCGCTTGACCCATGCCGACATCGTCGAAATGCTCGAGCGCATCGAGAGCGCAGTCGCTTCGGGCCAGGCACGTGCCGAGGCCTGTGCAGCGCTCGGCATCACCGAGCAGCGCTACGAACGCTGGTGCAAGGAACACGGCCGTTCCTCGGCCGAGCGCAGCCTGGAATACGCCGAACTCAAGCGCGAGAACGAACGCCTGCGCACGCTGGTGGCGGACTTGTCCCTCGAGCGCGACGTGCTCAAGCAAGCGCTGGCGAAAGCAAACGCCCCCCAGGTCAAGCCGAGCGCGCCGACGCCGAGCTTCACGCTGATCAGCGACAAGAAATCCTGAACGGCGGCACCGGCCACGGGCCGATGCCGAAGATGGCGGGACGGCGCGCCTCAGGCCGGCTTGGCGGACAGCGCGGTCTTGCGCCGTGCGCTGCCGTCGGCCGCGTGAGGCGTGCGCAGCACGCTGTCGTTCGCCTTTTCCATCTCGCGAGCTTCGTCGGCGAGCCGCGCCGCGGCACGCAGCATCTCGTGGCCGGCGGCGACCATCGGGATGTAGCGCGCGGCATCCTGCTCGGCGAAGCAACCCTTGGACGTGACCGCGGCGACGGACTCGGCGATCGACAACGCGGCATAGGCCTTGGCCGCCGCGTAGGGGTTGGCGAAGCCGGCTGCATCGAGCGCGCGTTGCGGTGAGATCGACAGGCGCGGCAGCTCTGGCGTGGTGCCGGCCTTGAGTGATTCGATCACGCGATCGAGTTCGACCTGCAGCGCGCGCATGACGCCGCTCGCCGCCAGGATCTTGATCACGTCGGCATTGAACAAGGCCATCTCGCTGGGGTCGAGGAATTCGCGCCGCGCACCGATCATGGGATCGGCCGGCAGGATGACGAAGCCGACGCCGTCGGGGACGTTCATGACTTGCTTGCCTTCGTCGTTCTTCTTGTAGAACGCCTTCTTCGAAGGCCCATCGCCGATGGCGATGGTCGGTTGACCAGCCTCGAGCAGCGCCTTGCGCGCCTGCGTGGGGCCGGGCAGGGCGGCGTTCGGGCTGACCAGCAGCACCAGGTCGGCGCCGTAGGCGACGCAGTCGGCGGCGACCGCGGCGCAGGATGCCGGATCGAGTTTGGCACCGCTGGTGAACGCGCGCGTCTCGAGGTCTTCGCGGTCGGCACGCTCGTCCGGCAGCAGGTCGAGCAGCGGTGCCGCACCGATGCAGCCGAGCTTGAGTACCGCGAGCTTGAATACCGAATCCGCCATGATGTTCTCCTCGTTTGCTCCCACAGATGCCGTCGAAACCGTTGCGCGCTGGTCGCTCAGGCTTGCGAACGCGGCGTTTCGAACCATGCCCGCCTGGTGCGGCGGTCGGACTTTAGCACACTCGTTTCTCGGCGCGGCGGCGGCCGCAAACGAAGAGGCCGGCATGATGCCGGCCTCTCGCGGTGTACCTGGAACGCGTACGTTCAGGCGGGTTTCTTCGCGTAGGCGCTGCACCAGCCCTTGGCGTTGACCGCTTTGCCGGGGAAGATACCGCAGCCGCCCCACTCGTCGCCGCCGAGGTAGAGCTGGCAGTTGGCGCAGTTGCTGCCGGCGACGAAGTTCGGGTGCTTGGCGGTATCGACCGTGCTCGCGTCGTGGGTGTAGGCGAGGGCCTTGGCCTGGGCGTCTGAGGGATCGACGTGCGGCATGTCCGCGGCATGCACGAGCGTCGCAGGGGCGGTCACCGCGGCAGCCGCGAAGCCGGCGAAGGCGCGGCCGAAGCCGCGGCGAGTCATGGGTTTCATGTCAACGATCTCCTTGATGGTGAATGTCTGTGCTAATGAACGTTCGATGGGCCTATTGTGGATCACGTCGGCGCTGTCGACCATGTGTATACGGTGTGCGCGCGTGATGCAGGTCATGTCGCGACGCATTCGTCGCGACGGCTCGTCGATGCTCCTGGAATCGATGCGCTTGGACCGTTGCGCAGGGCATTTGGTTCGCCCTTGCGGCATCATCAGCGACACGCGCTTTGCCGCAATCGCAGATGAGAATCAATCACGCATGAATCGCGCAAACGCCGGCCGCGTAGCTGCTTCGCTCAGCGTTCTGCGTAGAACGTTGCACGGTGTTGCCGTGCGTATCATCGCCATGCTCCTCGCCGGCCTGTTCAGCGCGTGCGCCAGCGTGACGACGCCACCGCCTGACGCGATACCTCGAGAACCAACGGCAACGCCCGCTGAAGACGTCGTCACGGCGCGTGCCATGCCATTCGCCAACGGCGTGGCCTATCTCGGCGCCGCGCTCCGCGACGACGGCGACGGCGTGATGATCACCGGACTGCCGGCCGGTCCTGCCGCCCAGTCCGGTTTGCGCGCAGGCGACCGATTGCGCGCGGCCGACGGCGCCCCGCTCGACGTGCGCGCCCTGCGCGAGCGCATCGCCGCTCGCGCTCCTGGTGTCAGCATCACCCTCGAGCACGAGCGCGATGGACAGCGAGGGCCGTTCACGATTCGTCTTGGCGATCGTGGCGCCTGGTCGGGACCGGCCGCGCACCGGCGCGAAGCGCACCAGGCGGTACGCCTGCCGGGTGCACCGTCGTGGCTGTCGAACCACCGCGCGCGCCTCGCCGCGATCACGACGGCCGACGACGTCGCCATGATGGCGTCACTGGCCGGGATGCTGGGTGGGCTCGGCGCTGCCGCCGACGGTTACAACCGCTCGCCGTGGCTCGATGCCGTGCTGGCGGCACCGGAGGCGCTCGCCGCGTGGCCGCAATGGGCCACGGCGCGCCTGGCACCAGCGCGCACGGCGGCGCCCGGCTGGCAGCCGGCATTGTGCACCTGGCTGGCGGCACCCTGCGCACCGGCGGTCAGTGCGGTGGCGGTCACGCGAACGCAGGCGCTCGCCGCGGCGCTCGCGCGCGTCGTCGAGGGGGTCGAGTCCGCATTCGGCGCCGTGCCCGGCGGCCGCAGCGCGCTCGCGCGCGATCTCACCGTGCTGTTGGACGAGACCGCCGCTGGTCGTCTGATTCACGCGCAGCCCGAGGCCGTGCAGGCGATCGCCGCGATGCAGGCCAGCATGCTGGTGCAGCGCGCGGCCTTGCTCGACGCGTTCGCCGCACTTCTCGCCATAGCGCCCGAATTCGCCTCGCGCGCGCCCGTGGACGCGGCAGTGCTGCCGGCCGCGCTCGCCGCGCGGGTCGCGGGCGAGGTACTCGCCTGGGCGCCGCTGGCCGGCGGTTACGTGGTCGTTGGTGGCGCTGGCGCCAACCGCTACGACATGGACCATCTCTACGCGGTCATTGACCTCGGCGGGGACGACACCTACGCGTGGACGGCAGACGTTCCCCTGGCTGCTCAGCTCATCGACGACCGTGGCGGCGACGACCGCTACGCAGCGCGCATCGGCGGTCCGGGTGCCGGCCTGCTCGGTGTCGCCGTCCTGCGCGACGCCGCCGGCGACGATCACTATCGCAGCGCGCTGGCCGGCTGCGGTGCCGGCGTGTTCGGCTTCGGGCTGCTCGTCGATCGCGCCGGGCGCGATCGCTACGCCTGCTCGGCGTGGTCCAGCGGCGCGGGCCTGTACGGCGCGGGCGTGCTCCTGGACACCGGTAGCGAGGCCGACGTCTACCACGCCGCCCTGCTCAGCCAGGGTGTCGGCGGCCCCGCCGGGGTCGGCCTGCTGGTCGACCATGGTGGCGACGACTACTACCGCGCCAACGGCCCGGTGGCGTCCGCTTACGGTACCGGCGCGGTGTTCCTCGGGCTCAGCCAGGGCGTCGGCTACGGCCTGCGACCGCACGACCACGGCGGCCTCGGCGTGTTGCACGACGTATCCGGCAACGATCGCTACGAGGCCGGGGAGTTCAGCCAGGGCGGCGGCTATTTCGCCGGGCTCGGCCTGCTCGCCGACGGCGCCGGCGACGATCTCTACCTCGGCCATCGTTACGCCCAGGGTTTCGCCGCGCACCAGGCGGCGGGCGTGCTCGCCGATGCCGGCGGCGACGATGTCTACTGGTCGATGACCGCGGCCGCGCAGGGCGCGGCCTGGGACCAGTCACAGGCGTTGCTGGTCGACGCTGCAGGCGACGACCACTACCGTGCGGGATGGCTCAGCCAGGGCGCCGCCGCGCACCAGTCACGGGCGCTGCTCTACGATGCGGCGGGCGACGACGTCTACCACGCCGGTGCCGACGCGCAGGGGCATGCCGGGGCCAACGGCTATCACTATGCACCCGCCGAACCCGTGTACAGTGTCGCCGTTGTTCACGATGCGGGCGGCGCGGATCGCTACAGCGGGGCGGCGCCCATCGATACGGCGCATGTCGAGCGCGGCCCACGCGCGGCCGACGACGCCCGGCGTGGCGGGATCGGCGTCGTCATCGACGACCCGTCGCTACCGTGAACTCGCCCGCGGCAGTGCCGTTCGCGCGTCGGCGCGTTATCATCGAGCGCGCGGCGCCGGACACGGAGGGTGCGGGCGCGACGGCCCGAGGGGGAGACTCGAGCATGAATGTGAACGTACTGCGTACGCTCCAGATCGGCATCGCGCTGGTGGTCATCACCGTCGTCACCATCGCGATACTCGTCATCACCGGCTTCCTGACGCGCGCCGAGGGCGTGGCCATCGCGCTCGACGTCGGCGCCGTGATCGGCGTGTGCATGGCAGGCGGGATGGCGCTGGTGGCCCTGTTCAGCATCGGCGGCGGACGCGGCGAACCATGAGTCGCACGCTGACCCTGCCGGCCTGGCTCGACGAGCGTTTCGGCGCCGACCTGTATCACTGCGCATCGTGCAATTACTGTGTCGACGCGGTCTGGCCCGAGCGCGGGCTGCACCACGTGTGCGCCACGCTCGAACACCACTCGCCGGCGCCGGGATATTCCGGGCGCGGCTTCATCGATACCGCGCGTGCGCTGCTCGAGGGCGTCGCGCTGGACGCGGATTCCGTTGCCGAGCGGGTGTTCACCTGCACGACCTGCGGCAACTGCGAAACGAGTTGTCCGATCGGCCTGCGCCCGGCGGCCATCGGTGGTGCGCTGCGCGAGGTGCTGCTCGCGGCGGACGTGTTGCCGGCGCCAGTGCGGGCCACGCGCGGCCGCATTGTCGAGCGGGGTGGTGCGACCGAGGCGGTTGCGGGGCCGTGGCATGCACCCGCGGCGGCGCCGGGCGACAGCCTCGCTATCTTTGCCGGCTGTGCGGCGCGTGCGGACGGCGGACCGGCCACGCCGCTCGCTCGCTGGCTGGAAGCGGCCGGCTTCACACTTGCCTGGCAGGACGACGGTGCGCGCTGCTGTGGCGCGCCGCTCGCCGAGCTGGGCGCCGCACGCGAGGCGGGCGCCTGGCGCGACGGGTTGCTGCATGACGGCGCCGCGCCGCGGGTCGTGCTCGGCTACGAATGCCTCAATCACCTGCGCGCCGGCGGCCACGCCGACGTCCGTTCGCTGCCCGCCTGGCTCGACGACGGCCTGGCCGGCGGCACGCTCGCGCTGGTGCTGCGCGACGATGTCGCGGTACCCCGCGTACGCCTCATCGAGAGCTGTCAGCTCAAGCCACGTCCGCAGCGCGCGGCGGGCGACGACGAGCGGCGTGCGCGCGATCTGCTGGCGCGGCTGGGCGTGATCGACGATGCGGGGGCCTACCCGAACCCGCACGCGCTGTGCTGCGGTGCCGCCGGCGGCATGCCGGCGGTCGCGCCGCACAGTGCGTCGCGCATGGCCGCCGCGCGTCTCGCCGGCGACGCGGACGCGCTGGCCGTGACGCTCGATGCGCGCTGCGCGGCGCACCTCGCGCGCAGCGGCACACGCGAAGTGACCGATTTCGCGAGTTTCCTCGCGCGGTACACGCGGCTCACGCGCGTGGCGACGGCAGCATGAGCGGCGCCACACTCGGTCACGGGCTGGAAAGCCTGACGCTGTTCAGCGACCCGGTCGATCTGCTCGCTTACCGGCGCGATTGCTCGGTCGTCGCACCGGGCGAACCGGAGCTGGTCGCACGGCCGCGCGATGTCGACGAGGTGGCCACCGTGATCGCGCGGGCCGGCCGTGAGCGCGTGCCGCTGTACGTGCGCGGCGGTGGCAGCATGTACGCCGGCGGCGTCAACCCGCATGCCGGCGGCATCGTGCTCGACATGGCGGGTATGGACCGCATCCTCGAACTCGACCTCGCGCGCGGCATCGTCGTCGTCGAGCCCGGGGTGCGTTTCGGCGCCCTGCTCGAAGCGCTCGCGCCGCACGGCCAGACCGTCGGCATCGTGCCCCTGACCGGGCCTACCGCGACGGTGGGCGGGGCGGTCTCCGCGCACGCGCTGGGCAGCGGTTCGCCGCGTCACCAGAGCATGGGCGATTGCGTCGCCGGGCTCGAGGTGCTGCTCGCCGATGGTACCCGGCTGCGTACCGGCAGCGCCGCCTGCGCCGGCGCGGGATTCTTCCAACGCTACTGCATCGGCCCCGACCTGACCGGTATTTTTCTCGGTGCCGACGCGAGCTTCGGCGTCGTCACGGCGGTCGCGCTATGGCTCGTACCGCTGCCCGCCGTGCGCGACACCCTGACGCTCGGCTTTGCCGGCGCGAGTGCGGCCGGCGAGTTCGTCACCGCTGTACAGGGGCGCGAGCTGACGCGCAACGTGTGGTACGCGGCCGGCTACGAGGGCGCCACCGTGCACGCGCGCATGATGCAGGCCGAGCCGGCAACCGATCGGGCCACGCTGCCGGGCTTCTGCGTGTGTTTCGACCTCGGTGGCGATGGCGACGCTGTTGCCGCCGATCGCACGCGCCTGCTCGAACTCGCCGGCGACCATGGCGGTGCCGAGTACGCGCCGTTCGATGCGGTCTACTTCCGCCGCCTGCGCTACGACGAGAGCTACTGGTATTCCTTCGCCGGTTACTTCTCACGTTCGCGTTGCGCCATCCTGATGAGTTCGCTGCCGAGCGATCGCCTTGCGGATTTCGTCGCCACCGTCGACACGCAGCGCGCGCAATGGAGCGACTTCCTGTGGGGTGCTGCGGTCGTCGTGTGTCGCCGCGGGTTGCACGGCGGGGTGCTCGTGTTCTACGACGAACGGCGCGAGTGGGACACCATCACGACGGCCGTCGACGGCGCCGCCGAGGCACTCGTCGCGGCCGGTTGCGTGCCCTACAAGAGTGGCAAGCAGTGGGCGGCGCAGGTACGCGACATGCACGCCTACAGTAGTGTGCTCGAGCGCCTCAAGAGCGCGCTCGACCCGGCCGGGATGCTCGCCCCGGGTAATCTCGGCCTGGGTGATCCCGGCCGCGGCGCACGACCCGGCGGCTGAACGCGGCCGCGCGCCGCGGCACGCTCAGCATTCGAGATAGTCGGCGAGGCGCTCGCGCAGCTCGCGCTTGTTGAACTTGCCGACACCCGTCTTGGGGATCGCATCGACGTAGATGAAGCGATCCGGCACCCACCAGCGTGCGAACCCGGCACCATCGAGATAGTGGCGCAGGGCTGCATCATCCGGCGGGTTGGGCGCGCGCGAAGTGAGGAACGCAATCGGGCGTTCCAGCCACTTCTCGTGCGGCATGCCGATCACGGTCGCCTCGACGACGTCCGGGTGCGCCATCAGTGCGTTCTCCAGATCGACCGAGGAGATCCATTCGCCGCCGCTCTTGATCAGGTCCTTGGCCCGGTCGACCAGGCGCATCACGCCGTCGCCGTCGACCGCGGCGATGTCGCCGCTCTTCCACCAACCATCGACGAAACCTTCCGCACTGCGGTCGTCGTCGAGGTAGCTGGTCGCGATCCAGGGGCCGCGTACGAACACCTCGCCGACCGCGCTGTCGTCCCACGGAATCGGCTCGCCGGCCTCGTCGCGGATGCTGCGCTCGACGGTCGGCGCGGGGATGCCCTGGCGGGTGCGGATGCGGATCTTCTCGTCGTCCGGCAGGTCCTGCTGATCGCCACGCAGGTAAGTCACGGTGGCCAGCGGTGCGCATTCGGTCGAGCCCCAGGCGGTCGCGATCGGCACGCCGTGCCGCTCGAGGTAGAACTTCATCGTGCCGGCGGGCGTGGCCGAGCCGCCGAGCATCAGCGCACGCAGCGAGGAGATGTCGTAGCTGCGTTCCTTGAGCAGGTTCAACATGTCGATGCCGACGGTCACCGCGCCGTGGGCGAAGGTCACGCCCTCGTTCTGGATCAGCTCGAGGTTGTCGGCCGCGTGCGGCCGCTCGCCGGGAAACACGAAGCGCGCGCCGACCCACACGCCGGCGAACGGCACGCCCCAGGAATTGACGTGGAACATCGGCGCGATGGGCATCAGGACGTCGCGCTCCGAGATCGCGAGGCAGTCGACGTGCGAGAGCATCATCGAGTGCAGCACGAGCCCGCGATGGGTGTAGACCACGCCCTTGGGGTTGCCGGTGGTCGCCGAGGTGAAGCAGATCGACGCCGGGGCGTCTTCGTCGACGTCCGGGTAGCGATAGGTCTCGTCGCCGCGCGCAAGCAGGGCCTCGTAGTCGATGAGCCCGGGTAGCGACGAGGCAGGGACTTTGTCGCCGAGCACCACGTAGGTTTCGACCGTCTCGAGCAGGGGGGCGATCGCCTCGACCGTCGGCAGCAGGTCGGGCGAGAAGAACAATGCCTTGTCCGCAGCCTTGTTGATCGTATAGGCGATGTGCTCGTCTGACAGGCGCAGGTTCGCGGTATGCAGCACGGCGCCCGAGCAGGGGATGCCGAAGTAGAGCTCGAGATGCTGGTGGGTATTCCAGGCCAGGGTCGCGGCCTTCTCGCCGGGCATGACGCCGATGCCCGCGAGCGCGCTGGCGAGGCGCCGCACGCGCCGCGCGAAGTCGCCGTAGGTATAGCGGAAGAGTTCGCCAGGGGCGACGCGCGAGGCGATCTCCTTGCGCGGGAAGTACTGCTCGGGTCGCTCGATCACGCGCACCAGGTTGAGGTTGTAGGCAGCCATGCAATGTCCTCGAATTGTCGTCGTGCCGCGGGCCGCCGCGGCGTGCATCACCTCGAGGCAGCTCTGCCGAAGTGAGCGAGCATGCTCGAAGGTCGGGCGCGCGGCGTCCGGGAAGCGCAGTTTATACACGATGAACGCGCATCGCAGGACGCCGCACAACACAGCATGCGGGCGGCGCAACCACTTGTGCAGCGCTTTCTCAGGGCAAACGCGCCGGGTTTGCTCGGCCGGCGCGGCACGCCTTGATACCGCGTCTGCGCGACGGCTTGTCTGTCGGGCGCGCTCCGATCATCATGGGCGCCTCGCGGCGCGGGCCTCGTGCGCGCTCCGCCCGACGATCCCATGGAGTCCCGATTGAACGCCATTCCCAGCACCCTGCAGGATGCGCCCCGCTTCCCCGCACTGCGCCGCTCGCGGCTGGAGACGTTGCAGGTGAACCTGGGGTATCGCTGCAACCAGGCCTGCTCGCACTGTCACGTGGATGCCGGGCCTGCGCGCACCGAGAGCATGAGTCGCGAGACCGCCGAGCAGGTGCTCGCGTTCATGCGCGAGGCCGGCGTCGGCACACTCGACCTGACCGGTGGCGCGCCGGAGCTCAACCCGCACTTCCGTCATATCGTGGCCAGCGCGCGCGCCGCCGGTGTGGCTGTCATCGATCGCTGCAACCTGACCGTGATCGAGGAGCCGGGCCAGGAGGAACTGGTCGACTTCCTGGCTGCCAACGCCGTCCGCGTGGTCGCCTCGCTGCCGTGCTACTCGGCGGCGAACGTCGACGCGCAACGCGGTAAGGGTGTCTACGCGCGCAGCCTGCGCGGCATCGCGAAACTCAACGCAGCGGGCTACGGCATGCCCGGTTCGCCGCTGGTGCTCGATTTCGTCTACAACCCGGGTGGCGCCAGTCTGCCGCCGGATCCGGGCGTGCTCGAAGCGGACTACAAGGCTGAACTGGGACGTCGCGGGATCCGCTTCAACCGCTTGCTCACCATCACCAACATGCCGATTCGGCGTTTCCGCCACGAGCTCGTGCGCGAGGGGCGGCTCGACGACTACATGGCGCTGCTGGTGGATGCTTTCGAGCCGACCAACCTGGCGCAGGTCATGTGCCGCTCGCTGTTGAGCGTCGACTGGCGCGGCTACGTGTACGACTGTGACTTCAACCAGATGCTCGGCATCCCCATGGGGGGCGGTGCGTCGCGGCACGTCAGCGAACTCGCCGCCGACGCGCTTGCCGATACACCCGTCGCGACCGCCGCGCACTGCTATGGCTGCACGGCGGGGCGCGGTTCGAGCTGTGGCGGTGCGCTCCGCGACTGAGACCCGGTGAGTTCGCGGCCCGGGTCGGCACCGTGGCGATGCGCGCCATTGCCGCGATGAGCACGCCGCGCATTTCGATCATCGTGCCGGTGCTCGACGAAGGTGCGGGCCTGGACGCGTTGCTCGCCCGTTTCGCGAGCTGGCGCGAAGCGGGTGACGAACTCATCGTGGTCGACGGCGGCAGTCGCGACGATACCCTGGCACGGGCCGGCCCGTGGTGCGACCGCGTGCTGCAGTCTCCGCGCGGGCGGGCGGTCCAGATGAACGCCGGGGCCGCGCTCGCGCGCGGCGCGCTACTGTGGTTCGTGCACGCCGACAGCGTGGTCGATGCGGCCCTGCGGCCGATGCTGCTCGCGGCACGTGGCTGGGGTCGCTGTGACGTACGTCTCGATGATCCGGCTACCGTGTTCCGTCTCATCGAGGCGTTGATGAACCTGCGCTCGCGCATCACCGGTATCGCGACCGGTGACCAGGGAATCTTCGTGCCACGCGAGCTGTTCGCCGCGATCGGCGGTTATCGCGAGATCGCGTTGATGGAAGACATCGAGCTCAGCGCCGCCCTGCGCCGACACGCGCGGCCGGTCTGTCTGCGCGTGCGCCTGGTGACCTCGGCGCGGCGCTGGCGTCGGCGTGGCATCGCGCGCACGATCGTCATGATGTGGCTGTTGCGGCTGGCGTGGTTCTGCGGCGTCCCGGCGTCGCGCCTGGCGCGCTGGTACCGTTGACGGCGTCGCGGCGCTGCAGTCCGCGCCGCCCGGCCTCACCCGGCGCTTGCTTGCCGGCGCCGGGAAGACGGTGCGAAGCGGTTTGCGAGGGCGATGCAGGTGAGCGCGAGCAGCAGCGGCAGCGCCCAGCGTGCGCCGCCTTCGCTCATCGTCATCCACTGGTAGACCAGCGAATCCTCGCGCTCGAGCCCGGTATTCGCCGCGTAGGCGCGCAGCAGTGCTTCGACCTTGCCGGCGAGCAGAAAGGGCGAGGTCAGCAGCAGTGACAGCGTCGCCGCGGGGACGGCGAGCGCGGCGGCCGTCGCATACTGGCGCCAGCCACGCAGCGGCCAGCAGGCGACGAGCGCGACGACGATCACCGGCGGCACCAGCACGTGGAAGAGATTGGTGCCGGTCGTCACGACCTGGCCGCGACGCACGCCCGAGGCAAGCGTCACGGCACTGGGCGTGAGGAGATCCGCGCGCAGCATGAGCATGTCCGGCTGCTCCTCGTGCCAGTAGTAACGCGGCGCGTACTCCTCCGACAGTCCCTCGGTGATCGTTTCCATCGCCGCTCGCAGTGTATCGACGACCCCGCGTCCGCACAGCACGCCGAGCGCGATGGCCAGCGCCCACGCGACCAGGCCGCGCAGAAGCAGCGCGGAGACGGCCCGCGATTCGTTTGCGCGCATTACCTCAGCCACCAGCGGCCGCCGCGACATCGGCGCGTGTCGCGGCGCGGGCCCAGAGCGCGAACATCGCGCAAATCGCCGCGATCAGCACCAGCGGGATGAAGTAGGTGTGCAGCGGCATGAACCACGCCGGGCGATGCGCGACGACGAAGAACAGCGTGATGACGCGCGCTTCGTTGAGGACGAACACGGTCACGAAGCTGAGCAAGACCCCGGCGCAGCGTGCGCGCCAGGACGCACGGAAAGCGAGAATCGCGGCGCAGGCAATGAAGAAAGCACCCGAGCCGTCACAACCGCGTACCACCTCGAGGTGGACACGCGGCGCGAGCAGGCTGTTGCCGTCGACGCGTACGTTCGCGTCCGGCGCGAGCAGGTCGATGATCCAGGCCGCCGGCGCGTTGATTCCCCAGCGATAGACGACATCGGCAAGCACGCGATCGGGCACCGCGTGGTAGAGCAGGTGCATGACCAGGTAGAGCACCGCGAAACCGAACAGGTAGGCGAGTCCCGGACTCGCCTGGCGTACGCGTGGCGCGACTTCGTCGTTCATCTCAGACCGGCTTCCATGGGTAGCGGCCGGCAGGCAACAGTGGCAGGCAGTGAGCGCACGCGCGGCTTCCGGATCGCGGCAGGGCCAATCATTCTAGCCGATGTTGGCGGCGCGGCCGGCGTCGCCTTCTGACCGGTATTGCTGACGCATAATGCCCGTATGCACGCCGACACCGACACCATGACTGTCACGCCCGCGGCCGCGCGCGGCACGTTGATCGTGTTCGCGCGCCGACCGATACCGGGCCGCTGCAAGCGCCGCCTGGCGCATGCCGTCGGGCCGCGCCGCGCCGCGCGTCTGTACGCTGCCACGCTCGCGCGCACGCTGGCCGAGGTCGAACGCGTTGCTCACGTGCGGCGCGTGTTGCTGGCGGTGACGGCGGCGGACGCCGCATGGTTCCGCGTGGCCCTCCACGGCCGCGGCTGGCTCGTCGGCAGGCAGGCCGCGGGCGATCTCGGATGCCGCATGGAACGGGCGCTCGCCGGCGCGGCGCGGCACGGTCGCTACGCGCTGCTGATCGGCTCTGACATGCTCGACGTCGACGCGGCCGATCTCGCGGCCGCGCGTGACGTGCTGCGCGCCGGCCGGGATGTCGTGCTCGGACCGGCGGCGGACGGCGGTTATTGGTTGATCGGTGTGCGCCGGTCGTGCCCGGCGCTCTTCGTCGACATGCCGTGGGGCGGCAGCACGGTATGCCGGAAAACGCGTGCACGTGCCGCGGCCGCCGGGTTCACGCTCGGCGAAGTCGCGGCGCGTCACGACCTCGATCGCGGCCGCGACCTCGTGCGGCGCCGTCCGCGCCGGCATCAACGCAGGCGGGCGCGTTCGCGGTCGAGTTCGGCGACGTAGCGTTCGATGCGTCGCTCGCTGCGCGCGTCGAGCTCGACGAAGCACACGCCGATGCGCGCTGGCAGGTGCGCGGCGGCGGGCTTGACGTGGCATACCTCGACGGCACCGACGAGCGCCGCGGCGCTGTCGATATTCAGGCTGCAGTTGCCGCGCCAGCCGTCGGCGAGACCCAGACGCGCGCAGTCCGCCGCGTCGAGATGCGCGGAGAAGCCGCTCGGCGAGAGGTCACGCAGTTCGCCCCGCGCCTGGACGCCACCGGCCCCGTGAAGCACGACCTGGGCGCCCTTGTCCAACGGGACGTTGACGCGGAACTCGCGCCGGCGCTGGGGGTTGTCGACGTGCTCGGGGTAGGCGGCCATGTAGTAGGGCGCGCCGCGTTTGCCGCCCTGCTTGAGCAGGCGCGTGGTGAAGCGGATGTCGCGGCCATCGAGCCGCGCGCGCACGTGCACTTGCGGCAAGGCCGCCAGGCGGCCCGGGTCCAACGGCGGGGTGAAGGCGTCGAGTACGAAGTAGCCGCGTTGCGGCACCAGCTCGACAAGTGCGCTCTGGGCTGCCTGCTCGTCGCCGTCGCAGCGTACTTCGAGCAGGCAATGGGCGGCGTGGATCTGCTCCAGCGCCTGGTGACGGTCGTCGTCGGGCGCGACGGTGACGCCTTGCACGGACTTGCGGTTCAGCACGGCCGCTGTCGGTCGGGGCCTGCGCGAACGACCTCAGGCGAGGCCGACGGGACGCGACGCATCGCGACGTTGGATGCGTCCGCTGGCCGAGTACGTGGCCGCGCCGAGGCGACCGCCGTGCGCGATCTCGACTAGGCGGGAGACCATGCCGCGGTTGAGTTCGATGGCACCACCGTTGACGCGGTTGGCCTCGGCGCACTGCGCGGCGAGGCGGCGTACATCGGCCCAGGCCGCCGGCAGCGGCTGGCCGTCGCGGCAATATTTGCCGGTGGCGGTGTTCAGGGCGGCAATCAATGCCGCCTTGTGCTGGACGGCAGCGGTGAGCTGTTCGACGTCGCGCTTGCGGAGCGCGGCAAGCTCGTCGCTCAGCGCGCCATGGAGCGCCTCCAGCAGCTCGGCGAATTCGACGTGCGCAGCGTCGGCGGCGGTGTTCTCAGCCACGCTGTCCGCGTCCGACCATCGCTTCGAAAGCGCTGAGCTTGTCGGCGATTTCCTGCTCGTTCATTTGATAGCTGCCGTTTTCGAGGGCATCGCGCAACTCGCCGACGCGCGCCTGGTCGACAACCGGCAGGTCGCGCACGGCATCGGTCAACTGCTGCAGGCGTGCCGCGAGATCGGTCAGGGTGACGACTTCGTTGCTGCCGGTGGCGCGAGCTGCGCCGCTCGGCGCGCTGCGATCGATGCGGCGCACGCTGGCGTCGATGGGTTGCGGCGCGCCGGCGCCGGTGCCTTTAATCTCTGAAACCATAGGGGGTATTCCGATTTTCTCTGGGCCAGTTAACGGGATTTTCGCGGCGGAACTTTAGTTGTGTGCGCGTGATTGCGACGCCCATCGCACAATGCGCGATATGGCTTCGCGGCGCGCCTGCGCCGCATTCTTCTACAACATCGCACCACCGCGTACAACGACTACGCCGGCCTCTGTCACGGTGCCTTCGACGATACGTTTCGAACTGAGGTTCCTCACGCGGATGCGCTCGCCCATGCTGCCATCGGCGAGCGCGGTGCCTTTGACGCTGACGTTGATGGCATGGTTGCCGATGCTCAGCGTGACCTGTTCGCCACGCCGCACCAGGTTCGGGCGCTCGAGTTGGCGGGTGCCGAGCATCTGCCCGCCGGCGAGGCTGCGCCGGGTGATCTGACCGATCGCGCTGGCCGCGTCTACCAGGTAATCATGACGCGCCAGATCGACGCGTTGACGCGCCGTGGTCAGGTCCGCCGCCGTGATCACATGACCGCGCGCGAGGGGCCGCGCGGCGACCACGACGTCGGCGTAGCGCGCGATGGTGACTGGTACATACAGTGACCACGGTTTGCTGCCTTCGCAGCGCACTTCGACCGACATCGAGCCGTTGCCGCGCGCGGCGTGCGTGAAACGGGTCGCCAGCGCCTGTGTGCAGCGCGGCAGGCGCAGGCGGGGATCGAGCCGGCCGATGACGATCTCGCTGTCGGCGTCAGCGCTGACGCGGGTGTCGGCCAGCGCGCGCACGGCCTGCTCGATCTCTTCGAGCGGCTGCATCGGCGCGGCACGGGCCGATTCGATGGCGACGGTAGCGAGCGTGGCGGTCACCACGCCGGCGACGAGCAGGCGGGACATGGCTTTCTCGCGGATTTTTGACATGTCAGAAAAACATGCAATCCGCGTGCCGGAAATCGGTCGCCAGGTCCGTGGCTGCTGGCCGCGTGGCTGCGCGCGGTAAAGACCGGCGGAGCGCTGCCGCTACGAAGCCCTGATCAGGTCCGCATTCCCGATGGAGTACCCCTATGGCCAGTGTCATGGAAGGCGTCGATCGCCTGACGCGCATCGCCGGGCAGAACCGCCTCGAGCTGTTACTGTTCCGTCTCGACGGCGGGCAGCGCTTCGGTATCAACGTATTCAAGGTGCGCGAGGTGCTCAAGTGTCCGCTGGTGCGGCGCATCCCGCAGGCCAATCCGCACGTCTGTGGCGTGATGCACACGCGCGGTCAGACGGTCACCATCATCGACCTTGCCTCGGTACTGGGTCTGCCGCCGCTCGACCCCAGCCCGGACAACTTTGTCATCATCACCGAATACAACGGACACGTTCAGGCCTACCTGGTGCAAAAGGTCGAGCGCATCGTCAACCTGCGCTGGGACGAGATCCATCCGCCGCCCCATGGTATCGGCAACCACAATTACCTGACCGCGGTCGTGACCATCGACGAGAAGCTGGTCGAGATCCTCGACGTCGAGCGCGTGCTGGCCGAGATCGTCGGCATCGAGAACGACGTCTCCGAAGGGCTGCGCGGCGGCAACGATGCCGCGGGCGCCCGCCCGCGGCACGTCTTCGTGGCCGACGACTCCGCGGTCGCACGCAAGCAGATCACCAAGGTCCTCGATCAGCTCGGTATCACCTACGACGTGGCCGAGAACGGTCGCCAGGCTTGGGAGATGCTCAAGGCCGCGGCGGCCGACGAGGCCGTGCCGGTGACGAATCGCTACGGCATGGTCATTTCCGACATCGAGATGCCGGAGATGGACGGCTATACCCTGACCAAGGCGATCAAGGCCGATCCCGCGCTGCGCTCGCTCTACGTGTGCCTGCACACCTCGTTGTCCGGCAGCTTCAACCAGAGCATGGCCGAGTCCGTCGGCGCAGACCGCCTGGTGCCGAAGTTCGTCGCCGACGACCTCGCCCAGGTCGTGCTCGCCCACGTCGACGCGGATCGTCCGGGGGTCACCCCGGCCGCCTGAGCCGCGGCCGGAGCTTCACCAGGGCCGTCACGCCACGCGCCCGATGTCTTCCGGCGGGATGCCGCCGCACTTGCCGCCCGCACCGGCAGCCCTTGCCGCCACGCGGCCGGTGGCACGTTGCCGCACCCGCGCAACTCACTGATCGTTCGAACTTCTCCGACCTGGCACGAGTTTCGCAAACGATTCCGCGAGAGAAACTTTCGCGGAGTCCTTGTCCATGCCTTCTTTCGCCGATGCCCTGGGGATTCACCCGACCACCGTCGCCTTGCGCGCCCGTCGCGCCGAGGTGCTGGCGGCCAACATCGCCAATGCGGATACGCCCGGCTACCAGGCCCGTGACATCGACTTCCGTGCCGTGCTCGGCGCTGCGGGCGAGGCCGGCAGGCTCGCCACCACCCATGCCGGCCACCTGAGCTCGAGCGCTGCCGCAAACGGCGGCGAGTTGCAGTACCGCCAGCCACTGCACGCCTCGCTCGACCAGAACACCGTGGACGTGCAGGCCGAGCGCGCCGCTTTTCTCGACAACGCACTGCGCTACCAGGCGTCGATGAGCTTCCTCAACGGCAAGATCACCGGGCTCAAGTCGGCGCTGCGGGGAGAATGACGATGTCGCTGTTCCGTATTTTCGATATCTCCGGCAGCGCGCTCGAGGCGCAGAGCGTGCGCATGAACACCACGGCGAGCAACATGGCCAACGCCAGCAGCGCGAGCAGCGCCAGCGGTGATACCTACAGCGCGCGGCAGCCGGTCTTCGCGCCACTCGTGCTCGACGCCATGGGTGCGCCGGACGATGGCATCGCCGGTGTCAGCGTGCAGGGCGTGGTCGAGAGCCAGGCGCCTCTGCGGCGCGAGTACCAACCCCACCATCCGCTCGCCGACGAGGAGGGCTACGTGTTCCTGCCCAACGTCGATGTCGTCGAGGAGATGGCCAACATGATTTCCGCATCGCGCAGCTACCAGACCAATATCGAGGTCATGGAAGCCTCCAAGCGCATGCTGCAACAGACCCTGAGCCTGGGTCAGTAAGCCCCATCGGAAGCCATTGCCATGGATAAACCCTCTGCCATTCTGCCCGGCGCGCTGGACCAGTTCCGCGCGCAGGAAAAGACCCCGGCCAAGAACGACGCGACCCTGGGCCAGGAACAGTTCCTCAAGCTGATGACCACGCAGCTGCAGAACCAGGATCCGTTCAAGCCCATGGAGAGCGGGGATTTCCTCGGCCAGATCGCCCAGTTCAGCACCGTCAGCGGCATCTCGGAGTTGCAGCAATCGCTGGCGTCGATGGCCAGTTCGCTGCAATCGAGCCAGGCCCTGCAAGCCTCGACCATGGTCGGTCGCGAGGTGGTCATTCCACGCGACCACTTTTCGTTCACCAGCGGCGCCAGTGTGCCCATTGGCGCCACCCTGCCCGAGAGTGCCGGCGACGTGCGCGTCACCATCGTCGACGCGGGCGGCCAGGTCGTGCGCCAGGCCCAGCTCGGCCAGCATGCCGCCGGCCGCTTGAACTGGAGCTGGGATGGCCGGACCGACGCCGGCGCGGTGGCCCCTGCCGGCGACTACGGTGTGC